>JAEEGK010000946.1_pt1 | contig 72700 bp, 57 predicted proteins | sample 8958771 | NCBI WGS metagenome assembly JAEEGK01 (sample SAMN16246547, study PRJNA631951) | gut metagenome | biome: gut microbiome; feature: rumen; material: SC-attached | host: Bos | place: Iran: Karaj | collected 2018-10
ACTGAGTCTTTTTTCGGCGGTCGGACAGACTTGAACTGTCATGGGATCGCTCCCACTAGCACCTCAAGCTAGCGTGTCTACCAATTCCACCACGACCGCGGAGTCCTTAGCGGAACGACCCAAATTTAGATTAAATCGCTCCGCTTGTAAAGGGGTAAGGATGAATTTTTTGAAAAAAATTGAATTTTTTTTTGATACTCTCATCTCACACCACACATCTCACATTACACATTCTCCACCAGCTTGTCAAAGACTTGGCCGCGGACTTTGTAGTTCTTGAACAGCCCGAAACTTGCGCAGGCGGGGCTCATGATGACGGTGCCGCCTTCGCCGATTTGCAAACTGTCTGCAAATGCTTCTTCAAGAGAGGGGAAGATGTTTGCGGTGATTTTGAGCCCGGCCTGCTGCAAGGATTCCAGCATGCGTTGTGCTGTAGCGCCGATGAGCGCGATACGCTTCAGGTTCGGGCGGTCATTCACCAGAATCTGCGAGAGTTCGGTAAAGTCTGCATTCTTTTCGGAACCGCCGAGAATGAGCGCGAAGGGGCGCTTCATGCTGGCCGTTGCGGCGATAGTCGCATCGGGGCGGGTGGCATAGCTGTCGTTAAAGAATTCGATGCCCTTCTTCTCGCCCTTGAACTCCATGCGGAAGGGGAGCGTCTCGTAGCTCTTCAGGGCTTCGAATGCATCGGCAACCTTGATTCCCAGGGCCTTGCAAGCGAGCGTTGCTGCGGCCATGTTTTCCAGCTGGTAAATGCCGCGTATCTTGCAATCCGAAAGGAACAGTTTTTCGCCGTCAATCAGGAGTGTGGCGCCGTCAATGACTGCGTCTCCATCGCCCGCGCTCGGACCGTCTTTAAGGCTGACTGCATACTTGGTCCCAGCGGGGCTTTCTGCTGCAATCTTTGCGGTGGGTGCAGCATCCTTCAAGTATACGCATGTACCGGCACGCTTCTGCCAACGAACCAAGTTCGCCTTTGCGTCGCGGTATTCTTCAACAGTCTTATGCCAGTCGAGGTGCTCCGTGGAAACACGCAGCACCACGCCCACATCCGGCGACAGCGACAAAGTCATCAGCTGGAAACTCGAAAGTTCCAAAATGCTCACTCGGTCTGCCGTTTCCGTTTCGAGCAAGTCGAGCGCCGGCACACCGAAGTTGCCTCCAATCTCGTTGTTCACGCCGCACTTGGTCAGAATGTGGCTGATCATGCTCACGGTAGAACCCTTGCCGAGCGTACCCGTAACGCCGACAACCTTCTTGGATTTAGTTTGTTCTAAAAATAGCTGAATCTGGCTTGTCATGAGTCCGCCGTTCATCTGGAACTTGAACAGCTCTTGGCTCATGGGGTAAACACCTGCGGAACGTACCACAGTCACGCAATCCTTGAGACCGTCCAGATAGCTTTCTCCGCTGCAAACTTTCACGTTCACGCCTGCAGGCCCTTGCGGCAGGTTTACCGGGTTCTTGTCCATCACCACGATGTCCTTGACGCCGTTACGAACAAGGTAATTGAATGTGCTCTGGCCTTCGACGCCGAAGCCCAAGACTCCGACCGGTGCGACTAATGTATTCTGCATGATAAAAACCTCGGGGGAAAAGTAGAAAAACGATGTGTAATGTGAAATGTGTGGTGTGAAATGAATAATGAGTACTACATTTCTCATCCCTCACTTCACACTCCACACTTCACACTGTGCCAAAAACAAAAAAATCCCCCCCACTGTTAGCAGGGCGGACTTCGTAATGCGGTCGGACAGACTTGAACTGTCATGGGATCGCTCCCACTAGCACCTCAAGCTAGCGTGTCTACCAATTCCACCACGACCGCAGGCTGTTGGCGAGCCTAAGCTTCGCCAAACAAAACCTTATTCAGCTGCGGGAGCGGCCGGAGCTTCGGTAGCCGGAGCAACATCGGCGGCCGGTGCAGCAGCGTTAGCGGGTGCTGCAAAGTCAGCTGGAAGAGCCGGTGCCGGAGCGGTCTGCTGGGCAGCGTTTTCGCGGGTAGCCTTCTGCATCGAGGATTCTTCGACAGCCTGATCCTGCTTGGCAGTGATGAGACCGAGAGCGAAAACCACGATGAAGAAGATAACGGCCACGACACGGGTCAACTTCTGGATGAAAGTCGCGGCACCTGCGGTAGAGAAGGCAGACTGGGAAGTCATGCCGCCGAGACCTGCGAGACCGCCCATCTTGTCGTTCTGAACCAGAACGAGCAGCATGAGGAAGAGGCACAGGAACACGTGGAGGACGATACCAATCCAAAAGAGAGTTGTCATAGTCGTTTTACCTTGAGTTTAAGTTTTAATTAGCGAGCTTCGGCAGCGTCGATGATTTCCTTGAAGGTGTTAGCCTTGAGGCCTGCACCACCGATCAAACCACCGTCAATGTCCTTCTGAGCGAGGAGGCCGGCAGCGTTGGCGCCCTTCATGGAGCCACCGTACTGGATGCGCATGCCTTCGGCCACAGCTTCACCGTAGATTTCCTTGACAACGGAGCGAGCGTAGGCCTGAGTGTCCTGAGCCTGTTCGTCAGTAGCGGTAACGCCGGTGCCGATTGCCCAAACCGGTTCGTAAGCGAGAACGCACTTGGCGGCGTCTTCGGCAGAAACGTCCTTGAAGGCGCCCTTGATCTGGAGGCCGAGGACTTCCTTCAGGATGCCACCGTTGCGCTGGTCGAGGGTTTCGCCAATGCAGATAATCGGCTTCAGACCGGCTTCGAGGGTCTTCTTGACCTTGAGGTTCACAGTTTCTTCGGTTTCGTGGAAGTACTGACGCTGTTCGGAGTGACCGATGATGATGTATTCAGCACCGATTTCCTTGACCATGTCAACAGAAACCTTACCAGTGTATGCGCCCTGGTCCTTCCAGTGAATGTCCTGGATGGCGAGCTTCACGTTGGAACCCTTGATGACGTCGGCGACCTTGGCAGCGGCGAGGTAAGTCGGGGCGATGACCACTTCGGTCTTCTTCACGTCCTTGACGGCTTCCACGATATCCTTAGCGAGCTGAATGGATTCGCTAACGGTCTTGTTCATCTTCCAGTTACCAGCGATGATATACTGACGCATAATTAACTCCTTGAGAGGTTTAAAATTTAACGCGCCTAAATTTAGTAAAAAAAGACCGCCCCCGGTAGTCCGAGGGCGTATCTTTTCGCATAAATCCTTTATGTCATTCCCGCGAAAGCGGGATTCACTACCTTAATTAGTAGTTAGAGGAATGCTTGGAGGTCGGAGCCGGAGATCCACCGTAGCGGTCGCCTTCGATCTTTTCCAGGATCCATTCTTCTTCGTAGCCCTTCAAGCGAGCCTGGTCGGGGTGCTTCCAGAAAAGGCGGGTAATGAGTTCGCCTTCGCGGGTGTAGTATTCCCACACGCTCTGCTTTTCGGTAGTTCTTTCGTGATCAGGGGGGCCCCACAAGAGGTTCACCATATCATTGGTCATGCCTTCTTCGATATAGCCCTGCTTGAACACGTCCTTCAGGCGCTTGTCGATACCCATGCTTTCCTTGACGGCAAAGTATTCGCGTTCGTATTCGTTGCGACCTTCGCCGCGTTCAATCAGGATGGGGGAGGAATAGCGGTTTGAGCAGGCCCAGAACATCAGGGCGCTTATGCCAAGCACGCAAATATGAGAGAGCTTCATAGTGACTCCTATAAATTAATGCCTACAAAATAAGAATTTATGGCGCAAATGGGGAAAATATTTTAAATTTTATTCCGAAATGACTTATTTTAAGAAATTATTGGCCTTTTCTATAATTTTTTTTACTTGTAACGTCGCGTCTTTTGCCGATGGTTTCAATGAAAATGCGAATTTTGGATTCCGCTATGGACCCAACCTCTCCTGGAGCTTGCTAGGGAATACGCCGTTCGTGTGGGGACAGTGGCTGCCTCAGGCTACCGGCATGCTCCATTACACCTGGCTTGAACCTCTCGATGAACTGGCGTATGGTGAACGCTTGGAAAGCCTGCCCTCTTACTTGCGCATGGATGCCGCCATCGAAGTTTCTCCGTTCTATGCGGGTTATCTGGCGGGCATCGGTATTCGCCCTTTCAAGACCAATCCGCAAATCGAAGCGAATGTGGTCTACGAAAGCTATCTCTACATGCGTTCGAACCTGGAAATGGTCACCGCCGAAGTGGAAGGCGAGGGACGTATTGCCGAAAGCTGGAATGCGGACTATGTAGTGGACAATATCTATAAGGATGATGCCGCCTTTGACTACACCCAGTTGATCGATATGGCCTTCAGTATGAGCTATTCCTTGCCCAGGGGCTCCGTTCTGGGATTGAAGTTCCATTATATTTTGATGGACGTCAGTACCGATTTCGAGGGCAAGAGCTACGATTATCGCAGGAATATCCCCGTGTTTAACCGCGATTTCTTGCTAGCGTTGGATGCCTACGGCCGAGTTCCCCTGACAAACCATTTTGCGGCCATTTTCGAATCTAATTTCTACAAGACCGGTTTCTTGCGCGAAAAGAATACTGTCCGAAAGGAATCCCTCGGTTACGGCAAGGCGATGCTTGGTGCCCATTTCTTCTGGAAAGATGGGTTGCAGAATATTATCTTGGAAGTGGGTGGCTGGAAGCGCACCGAAGAACGTTTCTACGGTGGATCACTCGCGCAGCAGTTCCTGGTTCAGCTTGAGTATCAGGGGTATTTTTCTTTCCCCTTTCACAGGAATTTTTCTGAATAAATCCGGCAGTGGCGGTTTCGGCTTGCCCTCGACGCTGTTTTTGAGCGGGTCGGCCTGCAGTGCCTGAATGGTGTAGGCGGAACGGATCCAGAGTTCGCCGCTGTATTTTTCGCTTTCCAGCTTGACCAGGGTTGGCAGCATTTCGCCGGAGTAGTTTTTCCACTGGCGAATCCAGAAGCTGCGCTTTTCTTTGCGGGCGCCGTTCATTGTCACCTTGGACGGTTGCGGCAGGCTGTCTGCCACAAGACTCCACCAGGCCATAGAGAAGGCGGTTGAAAGAATATTGGGTTTCTGGATGCTGGAATCCCTGCACAGGAACTGTCCGTTGGCCAGGAGTTCCATGTCGTCTAGTTTAAGCGGTGTTTCGCCGATGTTTTCTTTCAGGTGGTGGGTTCCCAACTGGCGCTTGACCTTGATGTCCGGGAATTCCATATAGCGGTATTCGCCCGCGGTCACGAAGTTGAATTTCGGAACGTCCGGCTGGTTTACGAAGAAAGTGTCCAATGCTTCGGGGTGGTGTCGCCATTCCACATCGAGACTCACTCGGGACATCTTCTCGTTCACGAAGAAGCCTTCAATGTTTACCACCATGGGGCTGCTCAGCAAAAAGTGCGGACAAGATGTTTGGGCTTGGCAGAATGCCGCCGCTCCAGCAATCGCTATCATCGCACTTCTTATTTTGTTGAACATGATTATAAGATAGAAAAAAAGGAAAACCCCGACCCATCCCAATGGCTAAAGGATAGGCCAGGGTTTGTTGCTCTTCAGGAAGAAAATGCTTGGATAGGGGACTATGCGTCGTCGCTTACGCTGACTTCGCTGTCGTCGTCAGCTTCGATGGCATCGCCTTCGTTTAGCTTGAACAGTTCAACGTCCTTCATGCTTTCACGAATTTTGGCTTCGATTTCGTTGCAGAGTTCCACGTTGTCCTTCAGGAACAGGCGGGTGTTTTCACGACCCTGGCCAATGCGTTCGTTGTTGTAGCTGAACCAGGAACCGCTCTTCTGGATGATGTCGAGTTCGGTAGCGAGGTCGAGGATAGAAGCTTCGCGAGAAATGCCGCAACCATAAAGGATATCGAATTCGCACTGGGTAAACGGAGCTGCCACCTTGTTCTTCACAACCTTCACGCGGGTGCGGTTGCCGATGACTTCTTCGCCGTCCTTGATGGCGGCAATGCGGCGGATATCGATACGCTGGGTGGCGTAGAACTTCAGGGCGTTACCGCCGGTGGTGGTTTCGGGGTTGCCGAACATCACGCCAATCTTCATACGCAGCTGGTTGATGAACAGCATGCAGGTGTTGGACTTCGAAAGGATGCCGGTGAGCTTACGCAGGGCCTGGCTCATGAGGCGGGCCTGCAGGCCGACGTGGTTGTCGCCCATTTCGCCGTTGATTTCGGCCTGGGGCACGAGGGCTGCCACGGAGTCAATCACGATGATGTCGATGGCGCCGGAACGGACGAGAGTTTCGGCGATATCGAGAGCCTGTTCACCGGTGTCCGGCTGCGAAACCAGGAGGGATTCGATGTCCACACCGAGCTTGCGGGCGTAGACTGCGTCAAAAGCGTGTTCTGCGTCGATGAAGGCTGCCACTCCGCCAAGCTTCTGGGCTTCGGCAATGGCGTGCAGGGTCAAAGTCGTCTTACCGGAAGATTCCGGTCCGTAAATTTCGATAATGCGGCCGCGAGGGAATCCGCCTACGCCAAGAGCCATGTCGAGCTGGATACAACCTGTAGGAATGACGGGAATGTCTTCGACGGGCTGCTGGCCGAGAGCCATGATGGAACCTTTACCATAATTCTTTTCGATTTGGGCGATGGCGGCTTCTACTGCCTTGGCCTTGTCTGCGGAAAGGTTGCTAGTCGGGGTGTTTGTTGTTTTCTTAGCCATTTTGGACTCCATTTTGTTTTTTCGTTTTTAAATATAACATTTAGTGTTCACTTGTGCAAGTGCTTTTTTGGTTATTCAGTAAAAAAAGTAGCTTGCCCAATACACTATACACGCTTTTTTCGCGCACCTCAGTACGGTTTCCTTCGAAAATTTTACAAAAAGCCTCATTTTGCAAACTATTGGCGACAGCCATCCATACCGTACCGACAGGTTTGCCGGGTTCTGCCCCGGTGGGGCCTGCGATTCCGGAAGTGGCTATTGCCCATTCGCAACCGAACTTTTTGCGGGCGCCTTCGGCCATGGCTTTAACCGTTTCAGCCGATACTGCCCCCTCTGTTTCGAGTACTTGGTGCGGGACACCGAGCAGGGATTCCTTGATCTCGTTCTGGTAGGCGACAATGCCGCCGGCCAGAATGGCGGAACTCCCCGGGATATCTACAATGTGGCTTGCCACAAGGCCACCCGTGAGCGATTCGGCGGTGGCTACCATTTCGCTCCGTTCCAAAAGCGCTTTCTGGATTGCTTGCGCAAGTGCCTTGGTGCTCATTTCGATATCCGTTTCGTGTGTCATGCTGTTTCCTTTACGTGTTCAAATATACATAAAGATTGTGTCATATTTTGACAATAGAGCCAATCTGCTAAAAAAGTAGAAAAAATAAACCCCGGGGAATCCCGGGGTCTAGCAAATAGAGTGCTTCTTGAATTAGAAATTGACGTAGACTGCAGAACCCACCGTAATCATGGGGTCGTCGCCGTGGTTTATTGATGTGACGCCTACGTAGTCTTCTCCAAGCTGAATCTTGCCATGTAGGTCGAGAGATACGTAGTCGTTAAAGGCAATCTTGAAGCCTGCAAACGGGGCGAGTCCGAATTTTCCGGTGTAGCTGTCACCCACGTGGTGTCCTTCATCGATATACTTGCCAATAAGCATGCCCAGCTCAAAGCCTGCGTACGGAATGAATACCTGGGATATTTCAAAGTCGGCTTCGGCGTCCAGGTTTAGACGCTGGGGAGGCATGAGCTTATTTTCGCCTTCGGTTTCTATGTACAGACCGAATTCAGAACCGAGATTCACCAAACCGAATTTCTGGAAGAACTGGGCACCGAAATGGAATGCGAACGCATAATCCGGATAGTACAGGTTGGTGCTAGCGGTCGGAATGGTGATATCCAGGAATGCGTTCATAAACGGCAGGAACTGGTATCTGAACATTGTCTGGAGATTCCTTGCGCCGTTCCAAGTTTGGAAGCTACCGTCGGAGAGGCAGAAAATGGTGTAGGGAAGTTCGATGCCGAATTCAAAGTTGGTCGCGGGCGAAAAACGCACGCCGCCAGTAACCATAAATTCGGTAAAGGGATCCTGGATCTCGCTGCTGAAATCGAGTTTAGCTTGACCCTTGTGGCTTTCGAGAACTGGGTAATAGTCCCAAGTGGCGAAAGATGCGGATACGGCAATAGCTGCCGCGAGAATGACTCTTTTTAACATGATGTTGTCTCCTAACTGAATTGTGCCCTAAAAATAGAAATCTTATTTACAGCAGACCACAGTTTTGTAAATATTTTTCACTATTCATTTTACTATCTTTCCTCCCGATGTTTTTGCGCTCGATAGTATTTTGTTTGTTTTTTGCGCTGTCTTTCGGGACGGCTGCATGGGCGCAGACTGATTCTGTGAATGTCGATTCGACGGCTGCCGATTCCATTGCGGAAGCAGATCCCTTGCAAAAGGGCAAGACGGGTATTGTCGCAATCGATACACTCTCCGTTAATGAATGGGATATCCCTACCAAGCGCAATTCGCTTGCCATGACCATGCTTTTCGCCATCTTTCCGGGCGGTGGTCAATATTATACGGAACATTACGTACGTGGTGGGTTTATTACGGGTATCGAACTGTTGCTTTTGTACGAGGTAACGGCGAACAAGAGCTACCAGCATAAACGAGTGCTCGAACAGGCTGAACCTTTCCGGGATTCCGTGGCGTTCTATACCGATAGGGTCTTGCATGAGAAAAACCGCGATAGCCTTGCGTACTATCACGGAAAGCGAACCGAGTTCATTGCCCGCGTCCACGAAAAGAGCGACAAGAAAATGGAGCAGGAAGACCTGCGCAAGGCAGAAACCGCCTGGATGTATGGTCTTTACCTGTATAGCTTCTTTGATGCCTTTGGAATCTGGTACAACAATAATTACCGCAGTGTAGAACTCAAGGATTTTAAAACGGCTCTCCTCTGGTCGATTATTCCCGGCTTTGGACAGATGTACAACCGTGAATTCGGCAAGATGGGTCTTTTGTATATGGCGTTCATCGGTTCTGCCACCAGTATCTGGACTTCCCAGAACATGGTGGAATATTATCTGGACCGTAAGCATGTCGTAGAAAAAGAAAGCACAACCTCTGAGGAATATGAACGCGTCGACGAACGTGTTACCTATTATCGCAAGAACCGTAACCAATACATCTGGGCGATTGCTTTACTTTATCTGTATTCCGTGGGCGATGCCGCTGTCGATGCTTTGCTCAGCGACTTCGACAATCCCATGCATTTGGCCGTACTGCCGCAGCTAGGCGGCGGCCTCCAGGCTTTGCTGTCCTTTGATTTCTAACGCATCCGTCACCCTGAACTCGTTTCAGGGTCGGCATTACCCTATCTTCAGCGGCTGCATCTGGATGCCGTCGTGAATCTTCGTAAAGGTGCCGCGGAAGTGACCGTCGGCATTGCGTTTGAACTCGAACTTGGTCACCATGGCGTAGCTGAAGGCGCCTTCCACGAACTTTTCGTCGGGGAGCCCGCAGGCGAAATGCTGCAGTGCCGCAATCACGCCTGCATGCGAAATCCACAGAAATTCACCGTCGTCATCCAAAGTGTCCAGCAGGGACTGCACTCGGCGGTCGATGTCGTAAAAACTTTCGCCGCCCTTGAATTTGTAGCCGCGCAGGTCGTGTGCCCAGGCTGCCATTTCTTCACGGGGAACTTCCGTGAGCTTCTGGCCTTCCCAGGATCCAAAATTCATTTCGATGATTTCGTCACGCTTTTCCATGGTAAGCCCGGTGGCCTTTTCAGCCTTCTCTGCCAGTCGAAGGCAACGGAGAAGGGGACTGGTGTACATGCGCGTGGGCTTGGCGCCAGCACCTAGCAAAGCCTTCAGTGCCCCGTCGCTTTCTTCTTCAAAAGTGGGGGAGACGTCGAAGTCCAGTCTGCCGTAACAGACATCGTTCGGGTTATAGGGCTTGGTATGGCGAATAGTCCAAAGAATCATAAAATCCCAACAAAAAATGCCCTGTTAAGGGCAAAAAAAATCCTAGGCGACCTGAGCACATAAAAATTCACAAGTCCGTTGCTGCTTTCGCCCTGGCGAGTTGCCCGCAAATAGTCATTGCGCAGGGCCTAGGAACCCGCAATTTAGCAATAAGTCGTGATTTTTGTCAAGGGAAAGCGGCAAAAACAAATTTTCGGAACGAAAATGGACGATTTATCCACGAAAATGGCTAGCTTTGTGAAAAAAAAGAAACCTAGGTAAATTTTTTTTATTTATTTTTGTTACGGGAGAGTAAAATCCTGTTTCAAACAGGGGGTATAAGATGGTTAGAGTAAACAACATGAAAAAGCTTTTAAACAAGTTATGGCTCGTGCTGACGGTAGCGGGGGTTGCGTCTGCTGCAAGCGTTTGGCCGTTGGAGTTTAGCGGCGTTGGCAATACAACAGATCAGGAAAAGGAAACTCAGCAGGCGTATTGGAATAAGCTGATGACCTTCAAAATGTGGGGTACCGAAGGTATTACCATGGGTCATGCGAGTACGCCCGATAGTAACGGTGCTATTGGTACCGCTATAAATGGCATGACTCTTTATAACGGTGAGCATAATTTGGGTGGTCCGATTTATGTGGGCGGCGGTATTACATTTGGTGATGGCCCAGATGCCTTTTTGAGTGGTCCTGTGCGTGTTACGGAAAATTTCGCATCTGGTCAAAATATAAATAGTTTTTATGGAACCTATTGCATTGAAGGCTCTGCGACAAAAGCGAATGGCAAAGATCTTGCGAATGACTTTGCGCGAGTTATTGATGGTAAAGATTCTGTGCTAGGCCGCCTGTTCCAGGGTGCGACTGATGCCACAACGGGTGCGTGCTCTTACGATAGTGTTCCTGCTGTTCCAGAATATCTTTCTATTCCAACTGTTCCTGCCTCGACCGATTTAGGTTATGGGACTGTGATTGATGTTGTTACTGGAGACTTTGTCGTAAGTGGAACTCGTATTATCGATGTGCCGAATATTAAGATTGTTGGTACGGACACCTTGAAAATGTATGATCTCTATATTGATGGAGATGTTAAATTGCAGGCTGGCTCAAAGCTTTATATTCGTATGGAATCTCCGAGAAGTTTGCTAAGAATTTTCTTGAATGGTACGGTTGATGCTGCATCAAGTTCGCAGATTCAGGTTGTTTATGTTGATTCGCTAGCCCAATATGTTGGTACGACTTGGACAAATGTAACAGAACCTAAATATGTAGATAATAAAGAGTATGCGGGAAATGTATTGTTCCATTGCAAAAAAGACATTGACTGGTCATCTATGAATGGCGAATCCTTTTTCCAGGGGTCTTTCTTGACGACTGGAACGCTTAAAGTTGGTTCCAACTTGGTCTTGGCGGGACAGCTCCTTGGCAACAAACTTGATATTGGCCACGACTTTAAGGGTGATGACTTCCGCTACGTTCCGTTTGATCCTCCTGTTTTGAATACTGCAGAAGGTGTAAAGACTTACTTGGTTGAAGGCCATGCCAAGGATACGGTGAAGATTGCTTTGGACAAAGAAGCGACTACGCTGATTGATTTTGAATACTGCTTTGATTTTGACGGCGTTGAAGATGGTAAAGATCCCAATGGTTACGCTGCTCGCGGTGATATCACCACTGCAGGTATTCCTTTGTACAATGGAACTGAATGTGAAAATCCTGGCAAGGCGTATTTTGATATTGGTAGCAAGAATCTGAGAACTCCCATTATTTTGACCGCTAAAGATGACAAAATTGATGAGGGTACGGACAGCAAGCCGGGTAAAGAGACTTTTAGAATTATCATTCAGAAACTGAATGCTGCAACGCTGAAGGACGGCTCTCATGATGGTTATATCACCTTGGAAATCAGTGACCCGGATCTTTTGCCGCTGACGTTTGAAAAAACAATTTTGAATGCGATTGACGAAAACCCGAAGAACGATACGCCAATCGATACTTTGCGTGGCGTTCACGGTATTGTTGGTTGCCCCAGTTGCAAGTATAGTCTAAGTGATACCAGCCATTACAGTGACTTTATTACGGTTGATGAAGATGGTACTGTTCGCGTCAAGGATTCGACCAAGTTCGATTTCGAAACGATTCAGTCTATCGATATCCAGGTTCATGTTGAAGATGTCGACAATAACATGAAGGCCGACACGACGGTAATCATTCCGATCAACAACGTCAACGAAACCCCGATTCTTGACAAGCAGGAATTTGATGTTGATGAACATCTGGATCCGGGAACTCTTGTCGGTACTCTTGTATGGGGCGAACATGACTCGTTGCCTGCGTTTAGACAGGATGTGTTCGAAGTTATCGGCGGCGCCGCAGACGTGTTCGATGTTTCTAAGGCGGGTGTAATTACGACGCGTATTGAACTCGACTACGAAACGATGGATACCACGTGGTTCCTGGTGGTCAAGTTGGTTGACTCGAACGACCCGACTCTCTTTGATATCGACACTGTGGTTGTTCATGTGCATAACGTGAACGAAACTCCGAAGATTACGACGGATACCCTCTATGTAACGGAAAACTCCAAGAAGGGAACTGATGTGGGTGTTGTCGAGGCTACGGATCCCGACTTTAACGATACCAAGACCTTCGTCTTGATCAAAGATGATAGCGGCTGTCTCGAAATGGATGCTGACGGCTCCGTTAAGGTGAAGTCGGATAACTGCCTTGACCGTGAAAAGACTCCGACTGTTCAGATTACGGTAAAAGTCACGGATGCCGGCGGACTTTCGCATACAAAGAATATTACCGTCGTAGTGAAGGATGTTCCGGGTCCGACAATTGATATTGTCGAGGCCAGCAACGAAGATACGACTTGGAAGTATCCTGAAATCATCTATACGAACAGGGATTCTCTCAATCTTTGCTGGGAAGTGAACAAGAAGAATAAGGATTGTGGCGACACGATTCTCAAACCCGGCGAAAATAAAATCTGCAAAGAAATCTGCGATGTGGATGGCTTTGAAGGTTGCGCCAAGGATTGCTTTATTGCCTACTATAGCGATGTGTCGCCGGTGGTGACCATTGATGCCGGTGGCGACCAGATTCTCGCAAGCAACATCTATACGATCGTGGAACAGCCTGCCGCAGGCGATACCAGCGTGTACGTGAAGGACTCGGTACGCAATGTTACGGTGTACATCACGGATTACGACCCGATCAATGGAGAAACAAGGGATACGCTGTACTTTGAAAAGGTTGATATCACCAAGATGGTGAGCGTGCCTCAGTCTACCTATGATGCGCTTTCTTCGACCGTAGCAAAACAGACGGTGTCTCTCGATGAACTTGCTCCCAATACCACAAGGACGCCCATTAACGGAACCAACGTGTTGAATTCTTATCCCACGAAGGTTGGCGGTATGGATGTGACGGTGAGCTATGTTACCGATAGTAAGGGCAACGTGCTCAAGCAGGCCGTTGTCAATGCGAAGGGCAAGGTAGATTCCGTGGAAGTCATCACGGTCTCTTACGAAACGGTCGTTGACGGCAAGACGGTAACGGTCTCTTATCAGGCTGACGCTCTTACCGGCAAGGCTCTCTACGTGGACGGCAACGGCAGCTTTATCGCTTCCAAGGATGTCGACAGCTCTAGCGGAATCTTCAAGATTTCTTATGACTATGTCGACAAGAAGACGGGTAAAACTCTGGAATTGACCTATGTGGTCGACAAGAATGGCAAATTGGTCAAGAACCCGGAAGGCGACCGTGGTTACCAGGTGTCTTATACCTATGTGGATAAGTATGGCAATGTCGCTGAACAGGCCGTGTTCGTGGTCCTGGACCAGACGCTCCCGACAGTGGAAATCCTTTACCCTGTCGAAAAGCAGGTTATCCGTTCCAATTTTGTGAAGGTTTCCTGGACCATCGATGGTGTGGAGCAGGATACGCTTGTCATGCAGGGCCTGGAAAAGGGACCGAATGTAATCGTGCGTTTCTACAAGGATAAGGCTGGCAACGAGGCCTACGATTCCGTGACGGTGATTATGAAGGATTCCAAGGATATTGATATCTCTGTGGAACAGCCTGTAACCATCGTTACTAAGGACAAGGTCGACGAATACTATGCTGTGAATCCGCCCAAGAAGGGGCAGACCTTCGCTGTGAGCGTCAGGAACCCCTCTACCGAAGAAGAAGTGGAAACCTTGATTGGCGGTAAGTTCAAGACCAAGAGCGGTAGCGGCGAAGAACCGTATCCGGGAGTCAAGGGCTCCAAGCATTTGGGCCCGACCCTTGCTCTTGACGTCAAGCTCCCCACTGTGAGCGGTGTAGGCGGCCTTGCTACCCTCGACGACCTGATTCTCCCGAATGGAAGGATCTCGAATAAGGGTATCGGCATTGATACGGCAAACCTTGACGAAGCGGCTAAGACGAGCTATAAGGAATATACTGTCGAGGAATATGTTTCGACGTTCTGTGAAGACGGAACCGAGATCCCCAGCGACCTGAGCCAGTTCAACTTGTACAACATCAAGCTGAGGGCAAAGATCTGGGTGTATACCTCGTTGGGTAACTTCGTGAACGATTTCACCTTCACGCAGGAATTCGACGACCCGAGCTTCGCTAATGAAGCCGGCCTGACGCAGCTGTTCTTTGAAATGAAACCGGACAAGGACGGCTTCGTACATGCCGAAAATGGCAAGCTCATGGCTACTGGCGCCTATGTATACAGGGTCGAGGCGAAGCTGACCAATCACCTGCGCTGCTCGATTCCGCCGTTCGAAGGGATCAATGCGAAGGCTAAGGGCGACGAGTTCAAGTCTAACGACGAGCTCCTGAAGCCCTTCGGTTACAAGCGTCCCGCGAACAAGAAGAAGTAGTTCGTACCTAGAAATATAAGTTGTTTGTAATAAAAAGAGCCTGGTTTTTAAAACCGGGCTTTTATGTTCCATTTTTGAGCTTGAACTTGTGGCAGGGAATGGATATGGTTTCTAACCTCGTTTTTTGAATAAAAAAGCAACTTTTGTTTTAAAAATTTTACAAACGAGTGCAAAAATTGCGTGTCTTGGGTCACGTGATTTTGCATTTTTGATAAAATGTGAGTTTCTTGTGGATAAATTGGCGCGGATGCAACCACTTTTTCTATTATTACTATTGTAATAATTAAAAAAGTTTTGTATCTTTATAATGGTAAAATATAGGGGTGTTTTATACACTTAAGCTTTTTAGGAGTTTATTATGTGGTTTGGAAAGAGCATAATGACAAAACTCGGCCTTGCACTGGCATTGGCAGTTCCTTCTTTTGCGGCAGATTTAAAGCCGTTTAATTTTGCAGGTGTAGCTTCTACTTCCCAACAGGATTATTGGGAAGAACTGATGAAGTATAAGGTCTTTGGTGAACAGGGGATCTTGTTTGTCGGTCAAAATATTCGCGTTACGGATACGGTAGGTTGGTTTGGTACTGCTAAGGGTCCGTTTGATATGAGTAACGGTAATGGTCACCATGTCGTGGGTGGACCGATTATCATTGGCGGTGATTTAAAATTAAGTAATGGAAATGACTCCTTGTTTACGGGACCTGTGCGTGTGAATGGAAATGTCCGTTTGGGGTATGACACGTGGTCAAATCCGAATTTTGTGAGAGGTGATCAATGTATTGGTGGCGCGGTAACCTTAGATAAGAATGGAAATACTTTAGTAACTTATGATGCGAACCACAATCGTGTTGATATTTACGATACCGCTGTAAAAATGGGTTCTCTTTATAAGGGTAGTAATTATAACTCTTGTCCCAAGTCTGTTCCAAAGTATTATGAAGATTTGACGATTCCGCATCCTGGTAGCGTTTCTCATACGGAACATGCTGCTATTTCGATAGACAACAAAATCGCGTATATTGATGTTCCTAAAGGTACCGGACAATATGATTACTATGTTAAAGGCCTCTCATTTGCTAATCAGAGTGTTCTTGTTGTTAGAATGCCTAAAGGCGGCCGTTTAACGCGTGTTTTTGTTAATGGTAATATTAACTTTGGAACCGCTCATCCTAAAGTTCGTATCGTTTATATGGATGATGATGTTGAATGGGTGGGAGATGACGATACTGGTCATTGGAATGCTAATGGTGGTTACGATGGTGATAAAGATGTTGAGCTTGAGCATAATGGGAAAACAGAAAAGGTGTCAACGTCTGTATGGCATGTTGACCATTCGACAAACGTTGAAAACAAGGATTATGTTGGTAACTTGCTTGTCTATTCAACGGGGAAAATCAGTTGGGGTGCGGTAACTGCAGCAGATTCCATGATTGGCTCTTATATTGCTGCAGATAGTATTACTATAGAGCAACACATGACTTTGGCTGGTCAATTGCTTGGTAAATATGTACGAATAAATGCGGATTTTGACGGCTCCTTTCAATTTATGCCGTATGACAATCCTAAGGTGAAATTGCCCAAGGCAGCAGATGATAGTGAGTATTTAATTGAAGGTATTCCTAATACCATAAAAATTCAGTTGGACAAGGCGTCTAAACTTCCAATTGATTTTAAATATTGCTTCGAATTTGAAGGGGCTGAAAATGATTTAACCTCAGGTTTGGCTTCCCGTGCTGATATCGAAGATTCGGATATTCCGTTATACAATTCCAGTACGAAAACATGCTCAACAAGCAAACCGGGTCGTTTTGAAGCCGGTGAAACGTCAATGCGTAATCCAATAACCTTGACTGCACTTAAGGACAATTACTCTCCTGAAGGTAAAGGTACTGATCGTTTGGAAACATTTAAGATATGGATTACGGGCTTGACTGGAGCTACATTAGAAGATGGTTCTTCTCATGATGGATTCATTGTGTTGACGATTAAGGATGTTGGTGGTCCTCAATTTAATGACGATGTGAAAAATTACTATGTTGAAGAAAATAAAAAGAAGGGCTTTGTATTTGATAGTATTCCTATCAAGAATGTAAAGGTCGATGTTGCTGATGCCGACAAATTCACTCTTGAAATTACGGGTAGTGATGCAACTCTTGCTAAAACTTTGTTTAATTTTGAATTGATTCCTGTCGCTCGTAAAGATGCTGATGTCTATGATACGGCTTATATCAAGATGTCTGTTAAAACGGATGATCTTAACTATGAAGCTCTTTCGCAGACCTCATTTGAGTTGAAATTCCGTTTGAAAAATGACGGAACAGCTACCGATTCTACGGTTCGTACTATCAACGTTATCGACATAAACGAAGCTCCTAAGATTACGTCTGTTGAGGATATGAATAAGGACTATTCGGGAAGCCCGACACCGTATATCTTGTATCCTAAGGAAACGCTCAAAGGAGGCGATTCTGTTGGTGTTGTATGGGTTGATGACCCCGATACCAGGAGCTGGGGCAAGTTTGATCATCAAGAATATGCTATCGATGATAAAACGGTTCCGTTTACGATGCGTCACGATACAATTGTCGTGAAAAATGGAGAAACGTTGAACCATGAAAACGGTATTGATTATACGTTCAATGTTGTGGTGACGAACTGTGAATGGGATGTGATAAGGGGCGTTAAAATTGATGGTGGTGTATGCCATGAAGTAAAACAGGAAATAACTGTTAAGGTTCAGGACGTCAATGAACCCCCGGTTATTCTTTGCAAAGACAATACTGATCCGAAGTGTAAGGGACCTTATGACGTCTTTGAACATTCCAAGAAGGATTCCGTAATCTATACGTTTATTGTGAAGGATGAAGATAAGGTCGAATCTTTTACAACGACAGTAACGGATAAGAATGGAACCGAAATTAAGCTGTTCAGTGCTGAAGTCGTGAAGAATGCGACCACAGGCGAATGGGAGTTGCCTCTTGTTGTTGCCGATGACATCGATTATGAAACGATGGATGTTCGTTACGATTTGACGATTACTGTTACCGATAAAGGTGGCGAAACCTCCTCCATTAAACGAACCATCTATATCGTTGACGTAAACGAAGCTCCGACAATTACGGGTGTCGAAGATTTGAATGATAAAATTAAGGAATCCGATAAGGATGTATATACATTCTATCCGAGAGAAGATCTTGATGCCGGTGGTTCTGTTGGTTATGTCCATACGACAGACCCTGATGTCCTACATAAAGATGAATTTGGTTTCCTGACGTTCTCTATCGACGATCAGACTGTTCCTTTTGAAATGAAGGATTCCTTGATGGTCCTGACGAAAAAACTGGACTATGAAACAGATCCGAAGGTATATACGTTTGATGTTGTAGTCGTCAACTGTGAAAGAGAAAAGAACAGTGCCGGTAAGTATGTTGTAACTGACAGGTGCCTTGCTCCGGTTACGAAAACTGTAACTGTTAAGCTCCAGGATGTTGACGAACCGCCTATCATTATTCCTAAATGCGAAGGCGATGATTGCCCCACAATATGCCAGGGCGACAAGTGTGAAGTTTGCACGGACGTAAGCTGTCATGAAGAATGTGTTGAAAATTGCGATAAGCCTTATGATCCGGTCAAGGTCTTGACCGTGTCTGTGAACGAACATTCTCCGAAGAACTATGAGGTCATGAGATATCTTGTTCGCGATGAGGACTATGGTGTCGGACATACCAAGGATTTGACCGCAGAAATCAAGAATACAACGGCTAATACCGGTGCTGCAGACCTTTTCGCTGCCAAAATGGAAAAGGATGCTGATGGTAACTGGAATGTTGTGGTTTATGTAGCAGACAGCGCGAAACTTGATTATGAAAAATTGAGTTTCTATACGCACGATGTGACGATTAACGTGTATGATCCTGATGATGGGGAAGGCGTGCATGGTTCGCTTCTCCGCGTCATCAAGGTTGTTGACGTGAACGAAGCTCCGACAATTGCCGGTGTTACCGATTTCAACAAGGATATCAAGGATGCCGACAAGGCCGAATTTACCTTCTATCCTAAAGAAAGCGTGAAGACTGGTGACTCGATTGGTTTTGTCATTGCCACAGACCCGGATACTAAGCATGAAAAAGAATTTGCACGCTTGGAATACTCGGTTGTTGATCCGAACGGCGATATTCCGTTTATCATGAAGGATTCCTTGCTTGTTGTAAAGGATGCTTCTCTGCTGAACTATGAATCTGCCAAGACAGAATACAAGTTCGATGTCCAGGTCGACAACTGCGAATGGGAAAAGAGCGGTAGTAAGTATGTGAAGACCGACCGCTGCCTTGCCCCTGTCACAAAGACTGTCACGGTTAAACTTCAGGATGTTGATGAACCGCCTATCATTATTCCTGAATGTGAAGGTGATGAATGCGTCGAAATTTGTAAGGGTGACAAGTGCGAAATTTGCGTGGGTGAAAGCTGCCATGAAATCTGCGTCGAAAATTGCGATAGCCCCTATGGTCCGACGAAGGTCTTGAACGTGTCCGTGGATGAAAATTCCCCGACGGGTTACAAGGTCATGAGCTATCTGGTTAGCGACGAAGACTATGGCTTTGGTCATACCAAGGATTTGACCGCGAAGATCAAGAATACGAACAACTCTGGTGCAGACTCCCTCTTTGTTGCTACAATGGAACAGCAGACCAGTGGTGAATGGAGAGTTGTGGTTTCTGTGATTGACGGAACGAAGCTTGACTACGAAAAAGTCAAGGAAACCCATAACGTGACGATTTACGTGTATGATCCTGAAGACCCGGCTGGCATGTATGATTCGCTCCTCCGTGTCATCAAGGTTGTTGACGTGAACGAAGCTCCGAGCCTGGTTAAGCCGGTTGAATTCGATATGGATGAAAATACTCCTGTCGGAACAGTTGTCCAGAAGATGGTTGCTTCTGATCCGGATAGCAAGAACAAGAAGTTCCGTGAACTGAAGTACTCTATCATCAGCACTGACCCGGTTCCGTTCGCGATGGACTCCAACAGAGTTAAGGTCACTGAATTGCTGAACTACGAAAAGTCCGATACCACCTTTACCTTCAAGGTCAAGGTTGAAGACAAGTACGATCCGACTTTGTTTGATATCGCAGATGTGACTGTCCACGTGAAGAACGTTAACGAAGATCCGGTTATTATTCCGGATGATTGTGAAGGTTCTGACTGCACCGATGATTGCATTGGTGACAAGTGCGGCGATGGTAAGGACGATTCGCCCAAGTGCATTGAAGATTGCGATGACGTCAACCAGAAGAAGAAAGAATACGCTACCATTGGTATTGAAGAAAATTCCAAGAAGGGTACCGAACTCTTTAGATACTCTGTCTTTGACGAAGACTTTGGCGAAATTGGTAACCTTAGCGTGAAGGCTGTGGTTCTTGATTCCACTGTCAAGAACAAGACGGCTCTTACGGATCTCTTTGATCTTAAGTATGACAAGACCAAACATGAGATTGTCATGACGCTCAAGGACAGCACCAAGTTGGACTACGAAGCCCTGAGACAGGCTAAGACTCGTAACGACCCGGATCCGGAATACAAGGTCGCAATTGTCGTGACGGACCCGAAGGGCTTGACCGATACGCTCTTCCGCGTTATCCGTATTGTAGACGTGAACGAATTGCCGCTCTTCACTGTTTGGCCGCTCGTGATTACGGAAAACAACAAGGTTCCGGATACCCTTGGCCACGTGGAACACCCCAGCGATATCGACTCGCTGTCCAGGAATCCGGCTTTGTATGACAACTATCCCAAGATGACCGACGGCAACATTGACCTGTTTGACGTGGTACAGGATCCTGATGATCCGATGAGAATCTTGCTTGTCACTGATGTCAAGCTGGATTGCGAAAGCGGTAAGGTTGATGAAAACGGTGTGTTCAAGTATGATTATAACTGCGGCCAGGATTCCGCTTACTGGGTTGTATTGACTTATGGTGATACGACTTTGGGCCCTGACGCAATTCATGCTGACCAGCGTGTTCCTGTCAAGCTGGTTGACTTGAACGAATTGCCTGAAATTAAGACTGATACCATTGGTGTGGATGAAAATTCGCCGAAGGGTACGGTTGTTGATACTATCAAGTGGTTTGATATTGACCGCTTCGATACGGCGATGACCTTCAAAATTGTTAACGATCCGATTGGCTGTTTCGCTATTGATTCGAAGACTGGTGTTGTGACTGTGAAGTCTAACAAGTGCTCGGGCCTTGACTATGAAAAGAATCCGACGATCGACCTCAAGGTATCTATTACGGATTTGGTGGGTGTTCCGGATAGCTTGTATGACGACAAGTGCAAGTGCCAGTTGATTTATACTAAAAATGGCCTCCCGAATACCGTCGAGAAGACTATCAAGGTGTATATCCACGACGTGAACGAACCGCCTTCTCTTACGGATAAGACGATTACCGTTAAGGAAGACACCAAGCCGAAGACTGTTGTAGATACCGTTCGTGCTACCGATCCGGATATCGTTCCGGAATACACGGATTTGACCTATACGCTTATCGGTGGCGATACGGCTACATTCAAGATCGAACCGAAGACTGGCGCCCTGATTCTGAAGGATACGCTGGACTATGAAGCCAAGAGTAGCTACTATGTAATTGTCCGCGTAGATGACGGTGAGTTTGATGATATCGCCAAGGTCACTATCAATATCGGTAACGTAAAGGAATGGACCAAGGTTAAGATTACGGAAGCTAGCACCAAGAGAAAGACTTGGGATGAACCTGACGTAATTTATACTTATGAACCCATTCGTGAAATCTGCTGGAACCAGGACGGTTTCGATACCTGCATGACGGATCTGAACATTGCAAAGGATACCGTGGTTGTGGTGTCATGGAAGAATCCGGTCAAGGACTATGCCGGTCGTGACTCGGTCCGTATCTATTTCAACAATGCCGTTCCTGCGGTGTCTATCAAGGCCGATACGACTTTGGTTACTGCCGACAATGTGTTCACCATCGTCGAAGACATGGGTGAGGCCGACACCAATATCTATCTCAACAAGCCGAAGGATTCCATCTTCGTCGTGATTAAAGACCCTGCAAGCAAGCTGGATACGACTTTCAAGATCGAAGTCGGTCTCGAACCTATTGAATCCTCTAAGGTGCAGTCGACTTTGGATAAGATGACCAAGATCGTTGATAGCAAGATCATGCGTGATGAAACCGCCAAGAATGTGGTTGAAACCGCAATCAACGACAACCAATACAAGTATTCTTACAACGAAATTGTTGGCAAGGATATGGTTAAGGTTTCTTACATGACCGACAAGGATGGCGATCCGATTAAGGTTCCCGTGGTGAACGAAAAGGGTAAGATTGACTCTGTCGAAGTGATCACGGTGACCTACAAGACGGTTATCAATGGTAAGCAGGTTGAAGTCTCTTACCAGGCCGACGCCTTGACTGGTCAGGTCTATGTGAAGGGCCCGGCTGGTGAACTCATGGAACAGGGTGCTTCCAAGAAACTGTATGGTAAGGGCAAGGATCCCAATTCCACCAAGGCTACTTACGACGTGAATGAAGGTATGTTCACGATTACCACGGGCGGCAAGGACGTCCTGGGTAACGATAGGGTGATTTCTTACTCTGTCGACAAGAAGGGCAACATGGTCAAGAATACCGAAGGTGACGCCGGTTATTCTGTAACCTACTCCTTCGTGAACAAGTACGGCAACGTCGCTACCGAATCCGTGTTCATCGTGGTTGACCAGGTTGGTCCGGTGGTCGAAATTCTTTCGCCGATCAACAAGGAAGTGATTCGTTCGAATTCTGTGAAGGTGGTTTGGACGGTTGACGGTATCGAACAGGATACGTTGACGCTCCAGGGACTTTCTAAGGGCCCGAACGTGATTGTTCGCTTCTACCGCGACAAGGCCGGCAACGAAGCTTCTGATACGGTCTACGTATTCATGAAGGACAGCAAGGATGTGGATATCTCTGTTGAACAGCCGGTGACCGAAATTTCTGCTGATAAGATTGAAGAGTACTACGCTGTGAATCCGCCTGAAAAGGGTGAAACCTTTGCAGTTAGCATTAAGAACCCGACTACAGGCGAAGAAGTGGAAACCTTGATCGGTGGCAGCTTCAAGACCAAGGAAGGTAGCGGTAAGGAACCGTATCCGGGAGTCTCTGGTTCCAATCATTTGGGCCCGACGCTCGCTATGGATATCAAGGTGCCTATTGCAACGGCTGTGGGTGGCCTCGCAACGCTCGACGATATCGTTACTTCGGGTAACATGATTTCGCTCAAGGGCGTGGATGCTAAGGAAAGCCCGAAGATCACAGTTGAACAGTACGTCGAAGAATACTGCGAAAAGGACTTCGAACTTCCGAGTGACTTGAGCAAGGTGAACCTGTACGATACCAAGTTGCATGCCCAGATCTGGGTGTACACGTCGCTGGGTAACTTTGTGGATTACTTCAACTTCACTCAGGATTTGAATGATCCGAGCTACACGGATGACGCCGGTCTCCTCAAGATGTACTTTGAAATGAAACCGGATAAGGATGGCTTTGTGAAGGCTGACAACGGTAAGCAGTATGCTACGGGCGCCTTTGTATACAAGGTCCAGGCCAATATCCGCTCCAAGGCTCGTTGTACTGTTCCTGACCAGACGTATGGCGAACCCGGTAGCCTTGCAGATGGCTTTAGCGAAGCGACGAAGCGTAAGGGCGACGTCATCAAGAACAGTGATGAACTGTTGAAATCCTTCGGTTACCGCCGTCCGCAAAAGAAGTAAATCTAGCAGCTTAATTTTGGAGATGCCCGCTTATGCGGGCTTCTCCTTTTTATAGGGTAAAAATGTCTATCGAAGAACGTTCTACACTGGTGTATTCGACGGCTCTGGGAGGCCGTGTAAAGCAAGAAAAGCCCAAGGCCGAGCGCCCCCAGGGCGATGGCGTTGTGCGCATCCAGCTGAAGCGCCTTGGCGGCGGTAAAATGGCGAGCGTGGTGACCGGAGTCCCCCTCGACGAGCCGGAACTCAAGGAACTGGGCCGCGAACTCAAGCAAAAATGCGGCGTGGGCGGCTCTGTCAAGGATTTTGTAATCGAAATTCAAGGCGACAAGCGTAATTTGCTCAAAGCGGAGCTGGAAAAGCGTGGATACACGGTAAAGCTTGCCGGGGGTTAAAAAAGCGTCTAAGGGCTTGATTTATATCACCTGATGAAAAAAGTGAGTGCTTTTTTTCAAAAAAAAGAATATTTTTTGAGAGATAGAGAAGAGGGCTTATGATGGTCAGATTTTCCGTTTCAAGCAAAATGTTTTTACGCACGATGATGATTCTTGCCCTGGTGCCAGCAATGGCGTTTTCGGCAGCTGCAGTCGGTAAGGTCCGCATGACTTTGGGTGATGTGGATCGCTGGAAAGCAAAACAGAGCACTTGGAAATCGATCGGTTCTGGCGATAAGATTTACCAGTCCGACAAGGTCCGCACGGGTGTGGAATCCGAAGTCGTGTTCAGCTTGCCTGACGGAAGCTCCATTATGATTGGCGAAAAGACCATTGTCGAAATGGAAAGTCTTTTTGAACCCAATGAAGAGGGCGGCTTTGAAACCAAGATTGATGTTGAAAAAGGTTTCTTGAACTTTGCCGTACACAAACTCAAAAACAAGAAGTCCAAGTTTATCTTTAAGACCGGTACTGCAACTGCATCGATTCGCGGTACCGAAGGCTATATCGGCGGCGAAGGAACCTTCTTTGCCGGTTTGAAGACGGGTAAATTGGAAATTGAACCTGTCGGTTCTAACAGGTCCGTGATGATTGGCGCAGGCGAAACCACTTTTGGAACGGATTCCCTGGTGGTTGTCAAGCTCGCCTCTTCGGGTGAAGCCCGCTTTGCCAAGCGTCTTGCCAAGATTCTTTCTGACAAGTCAAAGTCTGTTAGGGAACTTCAGGCCGAAATGCAGAAGGCCGATAAGGAATTCCAGGAACAGCTGAAAGAAGAAGCCAAGCAGGCTGCAGCCGCGGTTCCCGAGAATGGTTTTGTCTTGAGCACGACCTCTCCGGTAGAAATCTGCGAAGACGGTCTGATGATTGACGGTTCTTACCGCACTTCCGATGAATCGGCTTCGCTGATCCTGAAGGTCGGTAATGGTTTTACTTCCAACAACTTGATTCGTGCCACTGACGGACAGATTCATTCCTTCTCTGAATCGGTGATTATGAATGACGAAAATGGCCTTTGGACTGCCGATAAGGCAACTCTTGAATTTAAAGGTGCCGGTGAGACAAGTTCTAAAACCATTGACTTGCAGGTTAACAAGGCATGCTCGGGTGTAAATACTAAAGCGCCGACAGCTTTGATTGCTTCTTACGATTCTTTGCGCTGCGTAGCCAATGTGGCTGTGGGCGATATGCAAAACGATGCGGGCGTTCTGGTCTTTGAATCTGATGGAAGCCAGGTGTCCGAAGAAACGGTCACCAAGAATTCTCAAAAGAGACTTAAGCTGCAAAAGGGTCGTCATGAATACGTGGTCCGCATTGAAGACCAGGCTTCAAACAAGACTGAAGTGACCAAGGTGATGGGTTGCTACCCGAACAAGAGGTTTACGATTGATGTTTTGGGAGGCTCGAAGGAAGTCTTGAGGGTGCCGCCTCCGCCCGACGATATCTTGGATCGCATTTCGCAAACTCTGCAATTTAGAATCCGAATTCCTGAAAACGATCCTGAATTTTTGTACAAGGTAACGGTCCGGCAGAATGGCAAAGTTATCTTGCAGGAATCGCTTTCGCAAATCCACAATTTGGATTACCAGATTCCTGTGACCCTTTCGCGTGACGTAAGAAATCATTTTGATATCGAAGTCGTCCACAAGAGTGGTTATAAATCAAGAGCTAAGAAGGACTACGAGGTGCGTTGATGAAACTTAGGGTTTGGATGTCAACCGCAATAATTATGGCAGCACTCCACGTGAGTGCTTTTGCCGTTGATAAGGGGAGCCTGCAAGGGAGTGTTATTGGTGGCGAAATTAACGGCTTCTTGAAAAAGGACAAGTCGCCGTACCTGGTGCAAGAAACCTTGGTGGTGCCCGAAGGCAAGGCCTTGGTTGTCGAAGCCGGTACTGAAATCTTCTTTAACGAAGGTACGGGAATCGATGTCCGTGGCGGATCTCTTGCGGTGATGGGCGAGCACCATAATCCGGTTGTGATGACATCTGCCGAAGGGGGCAAGTATTGGAACGGTGTCGCGATTACAGGCGCTAAACGTTCCGAGATGCAGGGAACCAATATCGAAAATGCGACTTTTGGTATTGCTGTTGAAAGCGGAACCCTCGAAGTTCGCGACGGTATCATTCGGAATGCGGCCCGTGCGGCAGTATATGTGCGCAATGGCGCCGTTTCTATGCAATGGTCCCAGGTGGAAGATTGTCCCCATGCCGGTGTATGGGCATCATCCAAAGCTGTAGTCGATATTGATGCGACCTCTTTGTCCAACAACCAGGTTGCTGTGGTGGCGGGCGAGGGCTCGGTTGTAAATTTGAAGCGTGCTCACCTGGACGTAAACGAGGTGGCTGTTCTCGACTTTGGAAACAATCTCCTTAAGCAGAGAGGTTCCATGATTGACGGGAACGAAATTGGCATTGTGTCCAATGACATCCCTCCTGAAGAAATGCGCCAGGCTCTTGAAAAGAACAAGACGCAGTTTTCTAGAAATACGGCCGATTATAAGAACGTCCTGGGCGATGAACCGGTTAATCCCTATGCAGATGCCGTAAAGTATGCCGGTGCCCACAGCGATTCCCCGACGGATTCCGTCTGGTCGGTTTCGGGTAGTGTCGGAATTGAATTGGGTTACCACAAGGTGCTTACCCGCCATAATTCAACAGGCGAAGCCTATGTCTCGGATAAAGATACAGTGCAGCCGGGCGAGCGCTATATCAACTATTTCCAGGTTCCTGGATTCTTTACGAACTGGAATGCCAACTTGACGATGAAAGCCCCTTCGGGTGCTGTCTTGGAATTCTTGGTTGACGCTTCGAGCGATTCCTGGGACAACCTTAAGCTTTACCAGTTGCAGGCCAGCTATACGGACGAAATGCAACGATTGATCTTGGGTGATTTCTATGCGAATGCGGGTGAAATTTACATGTCCGGGATTAATGCCTTTGGTGCAATGTACGACTTGTCGCTGTTCAAGAATTCCGCCAACGACCCGATGTTTGTAGGTTCCGCTTTTGCGGGTGAAATGAATGCCCCCAAGTTGGAAGGCAAGCGCAATTACGATGTGTACAAGGACTACATTGACGATGGCGAAGCCGAAGCCCAGCGAATGGTGGCCGGCGGTAAGATCCGTTGGAACATGCACCGTCGCTTTAACGGAACCTTAGGCTTTGTGGCTAGCAAGGATTACATGGAAGATCCCTTCTTTAGAGATGGAGGCTTGGCCGAAACGAATACGGCAAATCCGCTGGTTTCTTCGAGAACTTTATTTGCCGATGGAAACTGGCTCTTTTACCCGGGTGATGTCAAGCTGAATGGCCAGATTGCCGTCGGTGGCGCAGATACTTCTAATGCCGCCAAGATCAGGGCTGTAAACCAGGTGTTTTCGGATGCGGGCCTTGATCCGTCGAATTTTGCATTGCTGAACAAGTTGATGGGCAATTTGAACCAGGTGAATTCTCTCAGCACGTCCCAGTTGGAATCCATCTTTGGCGAAAACTCCATGAAGACTCCTTCTGAAATGCGTGCTGAATTGAAGACGCTTTTAAAGAAGGCTTCCGAAGTCGCAAAACGGACTTATGTCGCAGACAATACTCCTACGGGTGGCGAATTCTGGGGTCATGAACATTGGGCTTTTGCCGGATCGTACCAGTGGTCCAATTCGAAGACCTTTGTCGAGGGCTTTTTAAGGTTTGTCGGTAGCGAATACTATAGCGCTGGATCCGAGGACTTGTTGCAGAATACCCGCATGGTTGGCGGTAACTTGAAGCACAAAGTCTATGACTTCTGGAATCTGGGCTTCGGCTATACCATGAATGTTGAAAATGCTGCCGGTGAAGGTGCTGATTACAATATCTTCGGCATGGGCGAAGGTACTAGCTGGGGTCTGTTTACGGGAGCCGATGATGATTGGCTTAGGGAACATGAACAAGACCCGGTACGCACGCTGTACATTCATGATGGTTACTTGAAGAATGACTTCAATTTGACGGAACAGGTGGGATTGACCTTTAAGTATGCCCTTAATTACAGGACCCGTAGTACGCCGCAGCGTTTGTATGCCAATTATTCGGCAGCGTCGGGAGTCTACAATGATCCCTGGTTTAAGCCCAGGAGCGGTCGTTCGACTTTAACGGTGTTTGATGGTACGGACTCGCTTGAAATCGACTCTATACATGCCGCAAAGTACTATGCTCTCTCGAATGAGGAATATTTGGCTACACAGTTCGAAGAAAAACTGATGAAGCATACCCTGGAAGTGGGAGTCTCGTTTAAGTTGCCCAAGAATGTGCTGAAATTAGGTGCTGCCTTGGTGGGCTTCGTGGACATGTCGGAATTCAAACAGGATGGCTTGCTGACGCATTTCAATTTCAAGAACGAAACCTATGGAGCTCTGGGCTACTATTTCCACGGTAGTGACTATCTAGAACAGCGTTACCCGATTTCTTTGACGACAACGCTTGATGGATTGAAGAATTCTCTTTCTTTGATGCCTAGGTACAAGATCTACAACCGAAACGAAATGCGTGAGTTTGAATGGAGCTTGGCAGACAATATGGAAATAGACATATCTCCCGAGTTCCTGGAACTGACTCTGTCAGGAGGCTTGCGCCAGAATCTCTTGTCCTATGAAATCAACGATGACGATTACGACGAAATGGAACTGGACATAGATGCTTCTGCAAAATTGCGTATACATCTGTCGCAGGCGTTGTATTCGGACTGGACTGTGGGCTCGATTTTCAATTATCGACCGGATAACAAGGCGGACCAGTACAAGGATTTTTATATAATTGCAGCATTGAACTATGATTTCTAGCCGGTTGCAGCGGTAAACGGATTTATATACACAGGAACCTCGGAATCCCACATGAAAAGTTATTCTTGTAATATGAAGATTCCTGTTCGCTATAACCATGTTGGCTATACTCCTGATGCAGCAAAGATTTTCTTTGTAAATCCGAAGGAACTTAATCCTGCCTGTGATTGCGTGGAAAATTATTTTTTCCGCATAGTCAGGCATATTATTCAGTGTACAGAATCTGCGGCTGTATGGGAAGGCTCATTTGTCGAGGGGACTTTTGAGCATTCCGGTGTTTGCGAGTATACTGGTGAAATACTCTGGTCCGGAGATTTTTCGGCCGTCCGTGAGACGGGGGTATTCCTTATCCAAATCCTGCAAAAGGGTGGCGCTGAGAAGGAGACGCTCCTTTTTGAAACGGAGCCTTTCGAAATTTCGAATGGCTGGATTCGTCGTCAGTTGCTTGCAAACATCAAGTCTTTTTACTACCAGCGAAGCGGTGTGGAACTTACGCCCGATTTTGCGGGCAAGTGGGCGAGACCAGCAGCCCATTTGGATGACTGTATAGGGTTTCACCCGAGTATGCTTCGCGAAGGTATTTGGAATGCCCATGGCGGCTGGTACGATGCCGGCGATTACGGCAAGTATATTGTGAACGGCGGCGTTTCGGTGGCGACGCTTCTGCTTGCTTGTGAGCTGATCAGGGATTGCGAATGTGAAAGTTCGTTGAACACGGCCATCAACGCGAAGGAACCCTTTGTGGCGTCCGACGGACTCAAGATGTATAGTCTTAAAGAAGAAGTCCGTTTTGAGTTGGAATTTTTCTTGCGCATGCAAGATACGGATGGCGGCGTATTCTTTAAGGTGACTCCCGAACGTTGGGACGGCTTTATTTCGCCTAAAGATTCTGACATGCTGCAAAAACGCATGATTCTTGGAAAGTCAACGACCTCCACGTTGAATTTTGCGGGAGCCGTGGCTGCGGCTTCGCGCGTGTATCGCAATCGCGATACGGCGTTCGCAGAACGCTGCCTGCAATGCGCGGTAAAGGCCTACAAGTGGGCGGTGTCGCGACCGTTCGAAGACTGGCCCCACAATACCGAAGGCAGCGGCGGTTACGGCGACGAACATGCCGAAGATGAATTTTTCTGGGCCAGGGCCATGCTTTACCGCGAATTGCATGCCCGCGGCGAAGCCATTGACGGAGTCTCGGCCGAAAGCCTGCGTCCGCTTTTGCTAGAAGATATGAAGGTGATTCCGCCCAAGTCGGGACTGGACTGGCGCGATACGCAGAACTTGGGCTGGATTGCCCTTGCGTTGCAGGACTTTGACAAGGAATTCCGACTTTACGCCCGAACGACGCTCAACATGACGGCTCGCGAAATCATCGATATGCAAAGAAGCGATGCTTACGGTGTCCCGATGCGCAAGTTTATTTGGGGCAGTAACGGTGATATCGCTAACCATGCGTTGACGCTGGCCATTGTAAAACGTTGGGCACCCAGTTTGGGCGGTGATTCTCTGGATTTCTGGTGCCGTGAACTTTTGAATTTCATTTATGGCCGCAATCCGGTAGACGTTAGCTTTGTGACGGGCTCTGCCTGGAGTTCGCCGAAGGAGCCGCACCACCGCCTGAGCCATTCTGATGGCGTAGAAGAACCTATTCCGGGACTTTTGGTGGGTGGCATCAATAGCGACCGTCAGGATCTGTATCGTTCGCCGCTTTGTGTGCCGCATTATCCGGGCGAACAGTCGGGGCTTTCATACACCGATGAACGATGCTCTTTTGCAAGCAACGAAACTGCCATTAACTGGAATGCCCCGCTGACTGCGGTGCTTGCGCTACTTTGTTTTTGATGAGTCTGCCTTGCTGGCAGATTCTTTCTTGGACTCTTTCTGAGTCGTATCTTTAACTGTAGAATCTTTTACCGTTGTATCTTTTGCGGCGGCTTCGACAGCATTTTCTACAATTTTTTCTTGCACTTTGGGCAAAAGGGATTGCAAGTCGACAATCGGATTCTTTTCGGCTTCGTATTCCTTGGCAGAAACAATGGGCTTGTAGTAGACGGAGTCTTCTACGGTAAGGTTGCCTGCAGGGAGAAGGTCGATGTAGGAGACTGCCAGAGCAGCCCAGCCGCGTAGCCATTCTTTGCGGGATTCACGGTCGGTATACCAGGAATCGGCATTGTAGCTACGGTGGTGTACGTCCTTGGTCAGGTAAACGGGAGAGTCGCCCGAAAGCGTCTTGAAGATGTTCTTGACTCGATGGGTGGAGGCGCTTCCGGTAACGAGCAGCACCGTGTCCGCTTTGTGCAATTTTAGCCAGGGAACAATGGAATAGGCTTCGGCAATAGTAGAGGGATCGTCGTGGCGGGCGATAAAGACGGCGTTGCTGTCGAACTGTCCGAGACGCATGAAATCTTCCAGGTAGAATTCGGCATTGCTTCTGTTACGTAAAATGCGGCGTCCGAGAATCAAAACGGAGTCAGCTTTGCCACTTGCCATAAGTTCTGCGGCAAGATCGATGCGTTCCATGTCGGCGCTTTGTCCGTCAAGAACCACAACCCATTTGACGTGTTCAAACTCGTCGTCGTCAACGAGCCAGTGCCCACTCTGCGTCATGACCAGGTAGAATGCGATGACGAGGAATACGGCTGCGGCCGCAATGACACTCAAAATGATTTTCTTTTTTTGAAGCTGTTTCTTGGTGGGTAACTTAGTCAATTTTAGCTCCTTGAGTGCGGTAGAGGGCCGCATTTTCGCCATCGGCGTAATATTTCTTTCGGGTTCCGAACAAATTAAATCCGTGGTTCTCGTAAAAACGGCGGGCCTTGAGGTTGTTTTCGCGGACTTCTAGAAAGCAGCAGTCCGTTTTGTCCAGATCGAGTTGTTTCAGTCCTGCCTGCAAAAGCTGAGAACCGATTCCCTTGCGCTGTGCAGATTCGCTGACGGCTATGGATAGCAGTTCGGAGTCGGCGCCCAACAAATGAAATACGGCGTACCCTACGATGCCGGTTTCGTCTTCGTAAACAATGGCGTAGGTGTAGGGCGCCTTGATTTCTAGCTCGTATTGCCGCTCGTTCCAGTCCTGAAATGCAAGTTCACCTTGAATCCTCAGTACGGCAGGAATGTCGGCGGAATTCATTTTGCGGATGGACATGGAACTTCCTATCAGTGTAGTTTTTCGAAATAGGAGGGCTGGATGTAGTTCGCTTCTTGCATGAGGCTCGGTGCAACTCTTTCGAACAGACGAGCCCAATCGCTTAGGGGCTTGCCCTTGTCGATGACCGCCGTTGCGCCGATTTCGCTGAAAAGGGCCTTCAAGATTTCATCGGAGGCGGCGCTCTCGTCTACAACCACGTAGTTCACGTCGCTGGACTTGAGTGCCTTTACCACTTGCTCTGTTTCGATGAAGCTTTCTTTTTCGCCTAGGCGCAGGTACCAGTAGTCCTTGCGTGCGCGAATCACGACTGCTGCTTTGTCGGGCTCTGCTGCGAAGCAGGAGAGCGCTTGCAGCGTAGAAACGCCGTAGAGCTTGCGCTTGCCGCTAAAGCTTAAGCCTTCGCAAAAGGCGACTCCCGTGCGCAGTCCGCTGAAAGACCCTGGGCCGAGGGTGACCATGACTCGGGTCACTTGGTCGAGGGTCGCGCCCGTTTTTTCTAGGAGCGCGTCCAGCATGGCCGATGCGGTTTCGCCGCGGGCCGTTTCGTCGACGCTTTCTTCATAGCGGGGGCGGGCGGCGTCCGATTCAAGGAGCGCCATCGAGATTCCCTTGCGCGAAGTATCTACAAATAAGTCGAATTGCATGAAGCTATCCGTGACTTAGCGTTTGATGTAGAGGCTCTTGTCGATAATCAGGTCGATGAGCTGGCTGTAGGTGATGCCGTTGCAGGCAGCCTGCTGCGGCAAGAGCGACGTGGGGGTCATGCCCGGGAGCGTATTCGTTTCGATTGCGAACAGCTGCTTGTCTTTGGTGATGCGTACGTCGGTACGGCTGTAGCCTGCACCGCCCAAGGCGTAGTGGGCATTCTTCACCAGTTCCTGGATGCGAGCCGTAAGGTCGGGTTCGAATTCAGCCGGTGTGACTTCCTTGCATTCGCCGTTGTACTTGGCTTCAAAGTCAAAGTATTCGCGGGTGGTCATGCGCATTTCGGTCGGCGGCAGAGGCTTTTCGCCTTCGATGTAGCCGCAGCTGGCTTCTTCGCCGGCAATGAACTTTTCGCAGAGCAGGCGGTTAGAATCCTTGAACAGATCCTGGGCAATCTTGCCGGCTTCGTCCAAGTCCTTGGCGATACCGATACCGATGGAGGAACCGCCCAGCGGGTCCTTGATGACCAGCGGGAATCCGAGTTCGTCGGAAACAGACACCAGCGTGTCGCCGGTGAAGTCGTGCTTCCAAATGACGCGGTACGGTGGAGTCGGAATTCCGTTGGCCTTGTAGATTTCCTTGGTCTTCACCTTGTCCATGGCAAGAGCAGAAGCGAGGAGGCCGCAACCGGTGTACGGGATGCCCCAGTTTTCAAGCAAAGCCTGAATGTGGCCGTCTTCGCCCCATTTGCCGTGCAAGGCGAGGAAAGCGATGTCGGCGTCGGGGAGTTCAGAAAGAGCGGGGTTCTTTTTGCAGTTTGCGGCAGTGCCTTCGAGACCGCGGAAGTAGTTCACCGAGAAATTGTCCTTCTGGTAAGGAGAAAGTTCGCGGGAAGACCAGTGCCAGGTACCGTCTTTGTCGATGAGTACCGGGTGAATATTGTAACGATCCGGGTTCATGGCGCGAACAACGCCCGTGCCACTGACAACGGAAACATCATGTTCGGTGGACGGACCACCCATTAAAACTAAAACGCGCATACGAGCCATAGTAAACCTCATGAAAAACTTATGCAAATAATGTAGTAAAATAGTAGGACGCAGACAGTGGCTATTGAAAAATGAGCGATGTGGGATGTATGATGAGGAATGTGTGATGTGGAATGAAAAATTTCTAATTTCGCATTTCTCATTCCTCATTTTTAATAAACTCGGTTGCCCGCATAGCAAAAGGTTTGTATTTTGTAGGTAAAGAGAGGTTTTTATGCGTGTATTCGTTACAGGTGGTACAGGTTTCATTGGTCACTACGTGGTCAAGGCCCTTCTGGAAAAGGGTCACGAAGTCGTGATTGCGACCAGGCACCCCAATAAAGTCCCGACGCTCAAGGCAAATACCAATGTCTCGTTCGTGGAATGCGCCCTGACAGATTTTGACCTGATGGCCGAAGGACTCCAGGGCTGCGACGCCTGCATTCATATTGCTCTTGGCTGGGGCGATACTCCGAGCACCATGCTGATGAACGATACGCGTGCAACGGTGATGCTGCTTGAAAATGCGGCAAAGGCCGGTTGCAAGAAGTTTATTTACACCAGCAGTACGGCTGCTATGGGCCGTATGCGCCCCTCCATGCGCGAAGTGACAAGCAACTTGCCTATGGACCTTTACGGTGCCACCAAGGCTGCCGGCGAAGCCTTTGTGCTTGGTTTTACGCATGGCTATGGAACCCAGTTCCCTGAAGTCAAGATGACTCGCAACATTATCCGTCCGGGTTATACCTTCGGTAACCCCGCATGGCCCGATGGCTGCTCTCAGCCGGATCGCCGCTTTTTCTCAATGGCCCAGGCAGTCAAGGAAAATCGCGACATCAACATCATCAAGAATGATGGTACGCAGTTCATTCACGCAAGCCAGCAGGCTTCGCTTTACATGAACGTGCTTGAATCTGACAAGAACGAAGAAATTTTCCTCGGTCTTGGTGAAGTTTGGATGAGCTGGAAGGAAATCGCCGAAATGATGATTTCCATGAAGCCTGGCTGCAAATCCAAGGTGATTGAGACCGATTTGGGCTGGGGTGATGAACCCATGCTGTTCGACGTAAGCAAGATTCAGGAACAGTTCGGGCTCGCCTTCGATGCCCACGAATTCATGCTGGATCACGTCAAGTGGACGTATAACCAGATTTAATTTGGCTTTAGACGAAAATAAAAAAGGCGAGAGCAAATGCTCTCGCTTTTTCTTTTAACCGCAGCGGGTCTTTGTCGTGTCTATCCCGATGTAGTCGGGGTAGTCGTTGTCAAAGCAGGCGGCGCAGTAGTTTTCGCCTTCGCCGGTACATTCCTTCATACCTTCGACGCTCAGGTAGCCAAGGCTTTCGACGCCGAGCATCTTGGCGATTTCGGCCGGCGTCATGGAGCTTGCGGCAAGTTCGCCTTGGCTCGGAAAATCCATGCCGAAGAAGCACGGGTGTGCCACCGGAGGCGATGCAATACGGATATGCACTTCTAAAGCGCCGGCATCGCGCAGCATCTTGGAAAGGATCTTGAGCGTGGTGCCGCGCACAATGGAATCTTCGACCACGCAGACGCGCTTGTTCTTGAGCACGCCCTCGATGGGGTTGAACTTGAGCTTGACCTTCTGTTCGCGCACGTTCTGTGTGGGGTCAATGAAGGTGCGACCTACGTAGTGGTTACGGAGCAGGCCGATTTCAAAGCGGATGCCGCTCGCCTGGGCGTAGCCGAGAGCGGCGGTAGTAGCGCTGTCGGGCACCGAGATCACGATGTCTGCATCCACCGGGCATTCCTTGGCCAGCTGCTCGCCCATTTTACGGCGAACCTTGTCGCAGCTCTGTTCAAAAATCTTGGAATCGGGGCGGCTAAAGTAGATGTATTCGAAAATGCAGTGGGCGAGGCGGTCCTTGTGCGTAAAGCGCTCGGAATGGAGCCCGTTCTTGGTGATGGTCAGGAATTCGCCGGGCTGGATGTCACGTACGTAGTTGGCTCCGAGCAGGTCGAAGGCGCAGGTTTCGGAGGCGACGCACCAGGATTTTCCCATGCGGGCAATCGAGAGCGGGCGGAATCCGAATCCGTCGCGGGCTACATACATGGTGTCCTTGCTGATAAACACGAGGCAGAAACTTCCGGTAAATTTGGTGACGGCCTTCTTGATGGCATCCCCTAAGTCGTCGGCTTCGGTGCGGGCGATTTCGTGCAGAAGAATTTCGGAATCCGATGTGGTCTGGAAAATGTGCCCTTCGGCTTCCATTTCGGCGCGGAGCTCGTTGGCGTTGGTGATGTTTCCGTTGTGGGCGACTGCGATTTGGCCCCACTTGCAGCTCACCAGAATCGGCTGGGCGTTGGCGAGTGTCGAAGCACCTGTGGTGCTGTAACGTACGTGGCCGATGCCCGCAAAGCCGTCAAATTCGTCGATGTTGTGTTCCCGGAGAAGGGTCGATACAAGCCCCATGGATTTGCGGATGCGAATCTTGTCTCCGTCAGTCACCGCGAATCCGGCACTTTCCTGCCCGCGGTGCTGCAGGGCGTAAAGCCCCATGGTGATATTCCTTACGACCGCGTCGCCATTGTAAATGCCGATCACGCCGCATTCTTCGTGCAATTCGTCGAGCATAACGCCTCTTTGAAATGTATGTTCCCTCTACCTCGAAGGTCACAGCCCACCCGGACGGGTGCAAGCAAGGAAACGGCCGCCCCTGTAAAGCAAAAAATGTGCCATTTTGGCGAATTTGGCTCAAAAACGGCGATTTTCAAAAGACGAAATAAAAAGGCTTTACAATCAATGTAAAACCTTTTTGTAAAATTTACATTTTGTGTAAAAGTAGGCTATGCCATGTCCGTCTTGTCCGATGAGGAATCTAGTCCAGAAAGTGGACCTGCATAACTTGCTTGCAACAAGTTGGCCTGGTTGTTGAGCTTGATTTCTTTCATTTCGGGGGCGCTATAATTTTTCTTTAGTTCGTTGTTCATGGAGTCCTCCTTATTTCTTTAAGACCTTTTTGCCGTAGTAAGCGCCGCGGGCCTGGTGCGTGCCATTCAGCTTGCGGCCCTTAAGGTCGTAGTTGCGGTTCATCTTGAATTCGCCGGAACGAGTATCGATGCTCCCGATAACTGTCGTATGTTCGTTGCCGTTGGTACTTTCGACAATGACCACGTCCATGGTGGCAGGGCGATTCTTTTCCTTGAATTCCGGAGTGAAAATATCTCTTGTGAATATGAATGCACGGAAGGGGGCGAGTGTGGCTCCGGCACCGACTTTGACAAACTGGCCGGCAGTTTTAAAATCTTCAGTGACTTGATCGTTGAACCCATAAATATTGTCACCCGCAACATGCTCTGATGTAAATTCTAAGAATTCGTCGTTGCCATTAAAAAACCAAAGACCACTACTGCTTACAGGATAGGAGTTATTTGACTTTATTTCTACTGCACCTTTAATTTTGAGGGCTTCGGATTCCATCTGAATGAGATATGGCCTGTAAGCTTGGATTTCTACTTGGCTGATATCTTCGGCTCCATCTTTTATGTTTTGAACTTGGACTTCCATTTTGCCGTTGACTTCTTCGACACCTCTGAAATAGTAGATGTTCTTGACTCCACTGAGTTGATTCAACTTGGCTGAAAAGGGAAGCATAATTGTGGAGTATCCGTTTGCAGAAAGGGGAAACTTTCTTTCGAAGACAACGGAGTCAACAGTTTTAGCTTCGACTTCGCCGATGGAACCGTAGTAGTCGCCGTCGATGAATGCGATTGTTTTTCCGTCTTCGGTGATGTATCGGATGGCGGGATAATCTTTTTTCATCGTGAGCGTGTTGTTGTAGGCGTAAAGTTTGTAGTCGCTTGTTTTTGCCACGAGATGGTTGAATATTCCATTGTTGATAGCATCATTGGTGATGTATTCCGATTGTCCGGAAAGAGCGATTTTGGGATTTTTGTCTGTCAAGGACTCTGCGATATCTACGTTGATGAGGGCTTTATCTTTTAATTCGCCTACAATATTGATTTTCTTTCCGTTAGAGAGAACCAGCGCGTTGTAATTGGGAAAATATGGAGCGCCAGAAATATTGATGTCTTCAAAAGCTTCTACAGCATAGTTTGAGTTAGTATTGAATGATCCTCCTGCAAGAGTTACTTTGGAACCTTCTTTTGCGACTATACCTCTGTTGTTTCCGTTGACAGATCCGCTGAATACTTCAACTTTTGAGCCGGAATGAGCGGTTATACCTGTACCATAGGAATAAACTCTCCCCCCATCTATTCTAAGGGACCCGTGTAAGTCGATGGCTAGATTTTCCTCCGTAACATTGATTATTCCTGATTGCAGGAAGGCACTGCCGTTATCATTAACGAGAATCGCAGGGATGCCGGTATTAATGTTGAAATCTCCTGCTATTATGCCTCTATTGTTCTCGCTCTTGTTGCTGTCTTCGATGATAAGTGTCCTATCGACACGGAAAATCAATGCTTTTTCTGTAACAAAAAGATCATCTAAATTACGTGATAGCGTGTAGCCGTTGAGATCTAGGCGAATGGTTGCTCCGATGTGAAGGCATCTTGTCAATTTTACGTCTTGGGTTAATATGTAGTCTGTGTTTTTTTGTAGTGACCAACAGCCGTCAAAGGTAGAATGATGATCAAAATCGTCTTCGCTGGAAACTTTCACCGTTTCGATCGGTTCTATCGGGGGGTCTAGGGCGAATGCTCCAAGGGGTAAAAACAGTAATGTCAGGATTAACTTTGTGATTTTCATATTTCCTCCTTAAAATAATGAAATACGGGTGAAAGTTACAAAAAGCTTACCGTTTTGGCTCGGGATAAAGTATTTTTTTTTGAGTAAGGAGGCTTTTAACAGCTCACGACGAGGGCGATAAGGCCTGCGAACATGGCTACTTTCACGAGTTTTTGGGCGCGGCGGTAGTTACGCTTGTTTGCAAAAACGAGAATCGCGATGACGGCGGGAGTAAAGGCGATTCCGGTGATAATCAAGAAGAGCATGGGGTAGTAACCCTGCGCGACAGGCAGCGGTAAAATGGCCCAGGTGAAAAGGCAAATGAGGCCGGCGAGGCGCCTTGCGGTGGGGGCGCCTGCAATCAGCGGGAACGTCATGATGCCTGCCTTGAGGTCGCCGGTTTCGTCTTCCAGGTCCTTGTAGATTTCGCGGGCGGTCGTGAGGAGTATTGCGAACAGCATCGCGGGGTAGAGAAGTCCGATTTTGTTCGAAATGCCAAGTGTCGATTCGATGGATGCTTTGAGGCCCGTGGGGTAGAACAGGCAGAGAATCAGGGGTGTGGCGCAAAGGAAGGCGACGGTCATGTTCTTTAAAAGCGGAATGTGCTTGAGCCACTTGTTGTAGGCGACAAGAAGCGCGCTGAGCAGCACAAAGAAAATGCAGGCGGTGCAGTTTGTTTTGGTCATCAGGCTGTCGGCAAGGCCCGCCGCAATTGTGAGCACGAGAAGAATAATCCACGCCCTCCGCGCCGCTGCCACCGAAACCTTTCCGCTCACCAGCGGACGCTCCGGGCGATTCAGGCGGTCGCTGTCCAAGTCCCAAATATCGTTCTGGATGTTTGCAAAGGCTATTGCAAATGCAAAACCGAGCGCTTGTAAAACAAGCGAAATCCATTCGATACCGCCCGCCGCCGTGGGCAATGCCGAAAGCAGGTAGTAGCCAATCACAAGCGTGACCATCGCAATCACGATATTCACCGGCCGGGACATTTTAACGAGGGCTAGAAGCATGGTGTGAATATAGAAATATTTTGAATGGTCTATATAGCCACACGGATGGGGAATCACTAACGTGATTCCTGTTTTAATAATTTAAATTTGACGAAAATGGTCCTTTTGTGGTTACCGGAGGTTTTATGAAATTTGATGATGGTGTCATTCTGAGCTATACGAAACTAAGAACTTTAGTTCTCAAGTTGAGTTATCCTCTTAGGGGAGCAACGAAGTGGAGCCGAAGAATCTCTATCATGTTTTTGATCGCATTATTTGTCGCTTGTGGTGATGAATCTAGTAGTTCTGCGCCTGCACCGGACCTGAGTGAAGAATCGTCTTCTTCTGTTGAAAAGACAAACGAATCTAGTTCCTCGGTAAAGCCTACTTCTAGCGAAGACAAACGGTCTTCATCCTCTGTCGAAAAAGAAGAATCTAGCAGCAGTGCTGTGAAGGCGTCTTCCTCCAGTACCACGCCGAAGTCCAGCAGCAGTGAAGAAGTGAAACTGTCTTCTTCAAGCATTGTGGCTTCGAGCAGCAGCGTGGCGGAAGAATCGAGTAGTAGCCGTAATTGGCAGCCGTTCAATTTGGCTAATTATGGTGATAAATATGAAGAATTCTCTGATGATAGAAATGGCCGTACTTACAAATACTTGAAGTTTGAAGGTAAAGATACCTCGGGAAAAGCGGCAACGATTCATGCGATGGTAGAGAACCTGAATATCGGTGAAATGGTATATGGCTTTGAAGATCAAGAAGATGATACCAAGATTGAACGCTACTGCTATAAAAATGATACGCTGAATTGTCATTATTACGGTGGCCTTTATCAATGGGCAGAAATGATGCAGTTGCCGAATGAATGTAATACTAAGAGTTGTGCTGATTTGATTAAGCCGAACCACCAGGGAATTTGCCCTAGCGGATGGCGCTTGCTGACCTACAATGATTACTATATCATTGTGAACAGCAATGGGAACAAAGATGGGGTGGAGGGTACCCGTTCTACGTTTGGTTTTGGTGGCAGCAATGATACTGGGTTTAGCCTTGTTGGAGCTGGCTATAATTGGGATTATTCGTTTGATGATTTAAATAAATCGACCTATTGGCATTATCCCCAAGAAGGTACTTTAGGTGTGGAAACATCTTTTGTAGGATGTCAGGGATCAACGTCGACTACAATATGTACGCAGAGTACGCTTAAAACACACGGCTTTTCTGTCCGTTGTGTAATGGTTGAATAACCATCACTTTCAAACTGTAAAATTTTAAATAAAAAACAAAAAACTAGGCATTCCTGGGGGGAATGCCATTGGGAGTTATTATGTCCAAGAAAAGCGACGGCGAATGCCTGGCCGCTAAGCGGACAGTAAAGGCCGAAGGCCGTAATGTGTCCGCGTGCGGAGCAGGCTGAGCCGGAGCGCTCTTCTTTCTCTGGCATAGAATGCTGATGCTGACCTTCGTCAGCATGACTCGGGCGGGAAGACAAGTAAGAAGAATAACGCTTGGCCAACCAATAAAAAGCGTCGGCCAAGGAAAGGGAGGGTGCAGGGAGGGAACCGTGCGGCCTTCGCAACTCCGAGCTGGGTTCCCTCCCGCATTATCGGGATCTTAAGGGCAGAGCCCTTTTACTATATTTGCGGTATGCCGTTTTTTACCAAAAGCAATCTTGTGGACTTGCGGGCGGAAGCCGAGCAACTTTCGATTTGCGTGGAGCATTTTCTGTATGCGTCCGAGCGCGTGGTCGAGGGCGACTACAAAACGAAGGGCTTTTACGACAACTGTATCGAAAAATGTAATGGAAGACTCAAGGCGATTCATTTTTTGATGGAGTCCATTCGTCAGGATAGGCCTGTTTCGGAAGACGAACTCCAGGAATCGCTTCCGGATTTTTTAAATTGCAAGAAAGATGCTAAATAACGAATTCGATGACGAACCGGAACCGCTCCGTCGCGTAAAGCCGACCCGCCGCGATCACCGCAGCAGGCGTATTGACGTGATGCGTGAATTGGAATCGGGCGTGGTAGACGAGCGCCCGGTCAAGGAGCGTTTCAGTCGCGAATTCAAGAATCCCCGCATCAAGAAAATCAAGGACCCGCTGGAAAAAATCGACGAGAAGGATTGTGTCGAGGGCTTGGTGGTCGAAGTGCACCGCCGGACATGTGAAGTCAGATTAGATCCTTCGACTTCGCTTTGCTCCGCTCAGGATGACATTGGGCGCGAGACGGTGACTGCGATGTACCGTGCGACGACTTCGAAGGCGCTGGGGGAATTCCCGGCGGTGGGTGACCGCGTGCTTTTGGGGCAGGTGAACGAAGACGAAGATTCTGGCGAAGGCGTGGGCTCGCAGAAGTATTGCGTGGTGCGTGTGCTCCCGCGAAAGAGCGAACTCAAGCGCCCCGGCCCCCGCGATAGCTTTAGGCGTAAACTCACCCTGGCAGCGAACATTGACCAAGTGGTGATTGTCGCGAGCGTAACTCAGCCGGAATTCAACTACGGATTTATGGACCGCTTCTTGCTGGCGGCGAACCTGAATAACTTGCCGTTCGTGCTGGTGCTGACCAAGATGGACCTGCTGCCGAATGGCGAAGCCGATCTGAACGACGATATCCGCGACTTCATGAGCATTGTGGACAAGGTGATTCCCGTGAGCGTGAAGACGGGGGTGGGCCTGGAACGCCTGCGCGAAGAACTCCTGGGCAAGTCGTCTGTGTTCAGCGGGCAGAGCGGCGTGGGCAAGTCGACGCTGGTGAATGCGCTTGTGCCGGGTGCGGAACTTGAAACGGGTGCCGTGCGAGAACGCGACGGAAAGGGTCGGCATACGACGACTTCTTCGAGCCTGTTCGATTTCCCGGGTGGCGGCTACGTGATCGATACGCCGGGCATTAGGAGCATTGGCCTTGCCGACGGTGACGATGACATGGACGGCGAAACCTTGGCGAAGATTTTCCCGGGATTTTTCGAGGGTGACTTGTTTACTTGCAAGTACAGCAACTGCAAGCACCTGAAAGAACCGGGCTGTTCTGTGCGCGCGGCGGTGGAATCGGGCAAACTTTCGCGAGCCCGCTATGCGAGTTATTTGAGAATTTTGAATTCTAGGAACTAGGTTTGATGGATATTGCGATAAAAATTACCTTGGTGGCGTCAATTGTGCTGGTGGGTTACAACCTGCACCAGTTGGTGACGAGTTACGAGGCAATTTGCGAAAAGGTGAAGGAATTCAAGGCGATGGCGCTGGAGAACGATTCGGACGAAAGTTCGATCCGTCGTTCGAATTTTGTGCTGACGGGAACCCTTTCGCTTTTGTTTATTGCGCTGACTTACCTTTCGGATTTTGCTTATTGGGTGGTGGGCGCCGTATTCTTGAAGCTTGCCGTATCCATGTACTTGTCGCATTTGGAAATTTCGCAGATTTTCAAGGAAAATTCTATCCGCCCGAAGTTCTTCAAGATGACCAAGGTCGATGCCGCGGTGAATGTCTTGATGGGGCTTGGGGTGGCGGTGATTTCTGTGTCGTGAGGAGCCTATGAAAAAGATAATCGCCTTGCTCGTGTTTGCGCTGTTTGCCTGCGTTCCGTCTTGGTCCCAGGATGCTATGTCTATGGAACCGATGGGTACTGGTGGCGCAAGTTCGCAGTCTGCAGGACCGTTGCTTAACGGAATTCGTACGCCCTTGATTTTGGGCGGAGCCCTTGGCTTTGGCTCGGGCACGGGCGTGGGTTCTGACCGAGGAATCGGACTTTACCAGATTGAACCCATGATTGGTATATGGTACCCGGGACTTGGCGTGTTCCGTGTGGGTTACGGCATGTTCTGCTACGACGAAGATATGGAAAACGGTGATGAATACGACGTGGACCATTCTGAATTTGATTTTGAACTGGGTATCCATTTGCTGGGTGAAGTTTACTTGATGGGTAGCTATTCTCGTGTCAAGGAATTGAGTGATTTGGGCGATGTCGCCTGGAATGAATGGGGCGTGAGCTTTGGTTCGCTGTTCTCCATATTCTCGAAGACCCTGCTCTTTGCCGAAGTGGGTTACCGCTGGGTGTTGACCCATTATGACCCGTTTAAGGACAAGAAGGTTCATGGTGGGCGCCTGCAGTTGAATGTGGGTTTTGCCTCTTACGTGTTCTAGTTTTTTTGCGGGACCCTTTAGGGTTTGAAGCAATCTGTGTTTGATTTCTGAGGATTTAAGTTGTCTGAGTTTATGAAGAATGTTGCTGTTTTAGGGGGTGCGTTCGATCCGGTTCATTTGGACCATATTAGGGTAGCAAAGACTTGTCTGCAAAAAGGATTTTGCGACGAGGTGTGGTTTATGCCGAGTCCTGACCGCTGGGACAAAAAGCTGAATGCGAGCCCCGAAGACCGCTTTGCCATGCTGGAACTCGCCATGGAAGGCGACCCGCGGCTGATTCTTTCGGATTTGGAAATACAACAGGGTGATTTTCGCGGTTCGTACGTGTTCTTGTGCGGACTCAAGGAAAAATTCCCGGAGATTAACTTTCGCTTGTTGACGGGTGCCGATACCTATGACGGTATTCCGCATTGGCGTGACCCGATGACGTTCTTTGGTACGAATTACAACGGACACTTGCTGTTGCGTGACATTGAACTGATTGTATTTGCCCGTAACGGTTACCCGAAACCGGATATGGAGGCTCACAAGGCGAAGGGCTATGCGGACTTGTTGTGGCTAGGACCGGAGCAGGGCTTTGAAGGCGTGTATTCGAGTACTGCGATACGCAAGGCGTTGCTGTGTGGCGAAGAGCCCAAGGGATTGCACCCGAAGGTGTACGAGTATATTAAGCAGCATAATCTGTATAGAGAATAGATGGATGGTGTGTAATGTGAAGCGTGAAATGAATAATGACTAATCACACATCACACATCTCACATCCCACATCCCACATCCCACATCCCACATCCCACATTTGAATCCTGTAACCCGATTTTTCTTATGCCAGTACCTTCAGATATGTACTTTGAGAGCGTGGTGCAGCCGGAGCATGAAGGCTGGCTGTTGCTCGATTCGCTCTGCAAGCGCTTTACTTACCACAGTCGTGAACTGTGGGGCGAAAAGATTGCGAACGGCTTTGTGGCGGTAAACGGGGAAGTCGCTAATTTGGAGACTGTAGCGCATCGTGGCGATAAGGTGGTTTATCACGTAACGAACTACACCGAGCCCGATGTTCCGACGGATTTTAAGGTCGTGTTTGAAGACGACGAATTCATGCTGGTGGCAAAGCCTGCGGGTGTGCCTGTACACCATACCGGCCATATATTCTACAATACCTTTACGGCGATTGTGCGTCGCGGAACTGACTACGAGACCGCGACCCCCATGCATCGCCTGGATCGCGATACGGGCGGACTCATGCTGTTTGCGAAGTATGCGGAGTCGGCGGCAAGGTTCCAGAAGAATCTGGAGCGCATCTTGCTGAAGAAATTTTATATGGCGGTCGTGCGCGGGGACTTCCCGTCTGAACCGGTAGATTGCACGATGCCTTTGCGCGAAGACCCCGCGGACCGCTTGCGGCTCCGCATGCACCACTTTGCCGATGGCAAACCCTGCCACACGCGCTTTAGAAAGGTGGGTGAGGGGCAGCTTTTACAGCCGGTGGCAGGCGAGTCGAAGTACTCGGTGGTGGAGGCGGAACTTTTGACGGGCCGCAAGCACCAGATTCGGGCACACCTCGCAGAACTCGGGTACCCGATTCTGGGTGACCGCCTGTACAGCTTCGATGGTGTCTACTATGAGAAGATGTCACGCTCCTGGTCTCGGGATCCCTCTGTCGACAATTCCGAAGAAGGCCTTTCCGCCGAAGACCTGGCGGCCCTCGGTGGCAAGTCCCAGATGCTGTATGCGTACAAGGTCGAAATCCAGTTGCCTTATTGGAAAGAATCCCGCGTTTTCGACTGCGCGGACTACCCGGCAGACATGGCGGCGCTTGTCCAAAACGCTAAAAAGAATGCTTGAGTTGCGAAAAAGCTGACGAAAATGATTTTTTTTCAAAAAAACGCAAAAAAATCGCCCTTACCCCTTGACGAAATATTCTGAATATCTATATTTGGTGCCGTCGATGAGAGCAATCTCAAAGACAAAAGTCTAACGACTAGATTGCTTCATAGCTCAGTTGGTAGAGCCCGCGACTGTTAATCGCGTTGTCCTTGGTTCGAGTCCAAGTGAAGCAGTGAAAAAGGTTCCGATGAAAGTCGGGACCTTTTTCTTTTTCGGGGTCTCCAGATGGTTTGAGCCTAGGAAATGGAAGAAATATTTCTATTTTTTAACAAATCAGTTCTGTTTGGAGAATAGCACCATGCGTTTCCTAAAAACTTTCCTCTTTTTAATTTTGTGGGTGGGGATTCCCTCGGTGTCTTTTGCTGACGTTGACCTGTGGGGAGATGATAGCGAACAGGGCAGTTCAAATGCCGGAAACGATCTGTGGGAGACACCCGCTCCCGCGCCGAAGCCTGTTGAAAAAGCGTCTGCTGCAAAACCTGCCGCTAAACCAGCTGCGAAGCCTGCCGAAAAGCCTGTGGCTAAACCGGCCGAAAAGCCTGTGACTAAACCAAAGCCTGCAGAGCAACCCGTTGCGCAACCTGTAACACAACCTGTTGCCCAGCCGGTCGCCGAGCCAGCTCCGGAACCGATTATTCGCCGTGGTGATCCGCTGCCTCAACAGAATGAACCTGTTGTCAGCGATACCGCTCCTGTTGTTGCTAAACCTGTGCAAGAAGAGCCGGTCGCACCTGTAGCCGCAGAGCCTGATTCGGCTTCTACGGAATTCGGTACGGCGATGCTTTCCGAATCGGCGGAATCGGTTGTGGATTCAAATGCCGTTGTAGATTCGTTGCAGACCGATTCTTCCAGGACCGATTCGGTGGCTACGCCTGTGGCTGCTGTTGATTCCGCCGCTAAAGATACGGTGGCGGCAAAGCCTGATTCTGCCGCAGCCGCTGTGGTTGATGGCTATGCTTTGTACGATTCTCTCCATGCGAATCAAAAGGACTCTCTGCGCTTCTGGGGAATGGGACTTGTGGTAGATGGTTCCTATGGACTGTTTAATCAAAAGTTGATGTCCAATTCCTTTATGGTTCCGAGTGCTGGTGCCGGTATTACGGCTATGATTGGCTATTCGCATTTTGCCTTGCGCCTTGAAGGTCTTTTCAAATACGAGAGAATTTATGTGAGCGAAGAGGTGGGTACTGTTAATGAAGGCTTTTGGCGTTTGGGCGGCGGAGCCTTTGCCCGCTTTATGTCTGGACTGGAATGCGGCTTTGTTGCGGAAGTGGGCGCTTCGATCTATTCGTCCTTAACCAATGACATCGTGCTTTACGATGACCAGAAAACAGTGTGGACGTTAAAGTCCTCGACTGAAATTCCCCTTGAAGTTGCGGTTGGTTATAAAATTCCTGTAAAGCCTGTATCTTTTGAATTTGCGGCCTTTTTCGATTATGAATTGACTAAATCCATGAATTTTGCCTTTGGCGGTGACTATAAGGCTACTGCCTGGCATGCCGGAATTCGTGCCATTGCGTGGTTGTTCTAAGGCGGGCTTGAAAACATGTTCTATTTAGGAAAAAAATATTGGACCGTTGCCACGTTGTTTGTGTTGGCTTTTTGTGGTTGCGAATCTACGGATATTACGACTTTGATTGAAATGGAAAACGCCAATAAGCCTATGGAGGTGAAGTCGGTACAGGATATATCTTACCTGGATGATTGTGATGGTTCGCAGGAAGGGCAAATCGTATATGTAAAGACCGATGACAATTTGGTTGTATGCAGCAATGGAGACTGGGTTAAATCCGACAGTTCCGTATTGCGGACCTCTGTTCCGACAAAAGACTCTGTTGTAAATCCCTTGGAACCTTCTAAAAATGAAACGGGACTAAAATCTAGTTGCCCGGTTAACAAGCGCTCTTCTTCAAATTTCTGCTTTGACGTGGTTATTCGAGATTTCCAGGCGAATCATCCTGACTTCGAAAATTTCGTAGAAGAATATGCCGGTGTTACCGGAAAAGGTGTAATCAAGAGGGATGCTATTTATGCGTCGGGTTATCCCGGATATGATGGATTATGGTATAGTAATGACTATTATCACCTGACTTGCGGAAACAAGACTACTCTTGCAGGAATGGCTATCGGTACGGATGGACTGCCTCTATTTGCGAATCCTTATTTGCCCGCGTATCTTCAGCAAGTTTCTACTCAGCCCTCTTTGACTTATGGGGAATGTGAAGAGGGTGGTCGTATTCGGAGAGGCTTCTACAATAATTACATAAGCAACCCGGATATGTTGGCGAAGTCTTGTCTGTCTTCCAGGATGTCTTGGTCGGACGAAGTGTACTATACACCTGGCATGGTTGCATATGGCTTGTCTTTTGTTCCGAACAATGATGGTGAATATGACATGTTGGAGGGTGCCCGAATTGCAAAAGCGGCGGAACTCTGCGATAACCAGTATTTTGATCAGTGGTTCACGGATGTTGCCGGCGTTAACAAACGATCCGTTACGACGCTTAATCTTGAACGTGTCGATGGCGAATTAGGCAACTTTGTTGTCGATTACGATTACAACAATGGCGGTTTCTTCCCGTTGGATTCCATTGATCCTGTTTCGGATATGTGGGTCTCCTCAAAATCTTGTGAGGGTTGCGATCAGTATGGTCCTCAGAGTCTTTCGATTTACTGTCCTCCATACAATTATGAGTATGCATCGACTCAAAGTGACCGCTTTGGCTATAATACCCGCGATCTTTGCTCTAGCTGGCTTTCATTTGGCGGTCCCCGTGCTGTCGAATCGGATTTCGGCTATAGTGCTGCATGGAATGCCGCTGCCGCTGCAGGAAATCTGGGCCTTCGGCATTTGCGCAATTATCATTTTACGGTGCAGGCTTATGCTCAGTTTGTGTACAAGGCTGAAGATGAAGGCTATCTGCAATTCATGTCTATTGATGACATGTGGGTCTATGTGGATGGTGTGCTCGTTCATGATGGCGGTGGTGACCACCAGCCGGTTCCGTCTCCACAGATTAGCCTGAATAAGCTGGCGGAAAACAATCACGGTTGCCATGATGGGGAACCTCTTAAGTCGAAGATGACTGATGAAGGCGCGTGTAATGAATACACATGGGTCGATGGATCCGTTCATCGCATCTGGGTTTTCTATGCAAACCGTCAAACAGATGGCTCTACGTTCTTTATTCGTGCAAAAATCTAGCCTTGGTGTGGGATAGTTTTTGTATATTGTCCATAGGGAGACTTTATGCTTAAGAAGTTATTGATTGTCTTGTTTGCCTTTGCTGTTTTCGCCGTGGCAGATCCTATATCCATCGAAGGCCGCTTGACCGAGATTCCGGGCAAGATGCCGAGCAACGACCTGTATAGCTACGTGTACGTGTTCAAGTACAAGGTGCTCAAGGTGGAATCTGGCAAATTGGATGCCAAGGATGTGCTGGTGGGCGTTTACAACCCGCTGATCGCTCGCGGCAAGGTGAAAGACAAAATGGCGGACAAGTCCAAGGGCAATGTGGGCGAGTTCAAGGCCAAGGCCAAGCATAAGCTTAAACTGGTGCCACTCGAAGGCAACTGGGATGGCGCTGTGGAAGACGAGTACTTTGACGACGAGTCTCCGCGTTACTTGGCTATCGAAGTGAACGAGTAGTTCGTGGTTTTTTCTTCTCAGCTGTTTTTGTTCTACTTCTTGCCGACTTTCTTGGTCGGCTATTTCGTGCTGTATAAGTTGCACGCGAAGCATTCGTTGTTGAATTTTTTCATCACGGTCTTCAGCTACATTTTTTACGGTTGGCTTGAACCGTGGCTTGTTTTCTTGATGTTCAGCAGCACCCTGGTGGTGTATGTGGCGGGCCGCTTTATTTCGGCTTCTGGAGCTTCTAAATTACAGAGAAATTTGGCGCTGGGAATTGCCGTTGCGGTGAATCTCGGAGCCTTGGGCTTCTTTAAGTATTACATGTTTGGCATGGGGGTGCTGAACGATGTGGTTACGAAGCTTGGCTGTGAGCCTTTCTCGGTGATGACGGTGCTTTTGCCGGTGGGTATTTCGTTCTATTCGTTCCAGTCCATGAGTTATGCCATTGATGTGTGGCGTGGAACGGCTCCTCCGGTAAAGGATTTTGCCACTTTTGCTTGTTACGTGGCGCTTTTCCCGCAGTTGGTGGCGGGACCCATTGTTCGCTACAATACGGTGGCCGAGGAACTGGCGACCCGTGAGCATACGCTTGAAAATTTTGTGCGAGGCATGGTATTTTTCTGCTTCGGCTTTGCCGAAAAGATTTTCCTTGCGAACCAGGTGGGGATTATTGCAGACCGTGTGTTTGCCGCCGACGCTCCTGGCGTGCTCAACAGTTGGTGGGGCGCCTTGGCGTACATGTTCCAGATTTACTTTGACTTTTCGGCGTATTCCAATATGGCCATTGGTCTTGGCCTTATGCTTGGGTTCCATTTCCCGCGTAACTTCAATGGCCCTTACCGTTCCAAGAGCATTACGGAATTCTGGAAACGCTGGCATATTTCGCTAACGAGCTGGTTCCGCGATTACCTCTATATTCCCATGGGTGGAAACCGCGTAGGTACGGCGCGCCTGTATTTTAACCTGTTCATGGTGATGTTCGTGAGCGGCGTTTGGCACGGGGCTAACTGGACTTTCGTGTGCTGGGGCCTGTACCATGCCTTCTTCATGATTCTGGAACGGGCAAACAACAAGCAGGCGCTTTACTACAAGTTGCCTCTGGTTGTGCAGCTTATGATTACCCAGGTGATAGTGCTCTTTGGTTGGGTGCTGTTCCGCGCCGACAATATCGGTGAAGCTTGGCGTATGTGGAAGTGCATGCTGGGAATGAATGCGGTGAGCTCCGCCGATGCGATTCTATCGGCTGAAATCTTTACGCCTAGTTGCCTGTTCTTTATGGCACTGGCCTTTATGCTTTCGTTCTGGCGATTCCGCAGTTATGACTGGTGCGACAAGGTGTCTCCCTACCGAGTGGCGGTTGCCTTTGTCATCTTTGTGGTGGCTGTCCTTGCGCTGTTTACCCAGAGCTATAATCCGTTCCTTTATTTCCAATTCTAACGACGAGTTGGGAAAAAGAGTTCTATTAAAGTAAAAGAATGTTTGTAGAGTGGGCGTCGAGCTGCGTTTTTTCTAAATTTACGCCCGATGAATTATTTATTTCGTTCTTTGCTGACTTTGTGTGCATGCTCGTTTATTTGCCTGACGGGCTGTGATGTTCCATTTTCCAAGGAAGACCCGGTGGTGGTCTCGGTGGGAGAGTCTAAGCTTCGCGAATCCGAAGTTTACCGTCTTGTCCCTGAATGGGATTACATGACGGATCGTGAAAAGCTGACTTTCCTGGAACATTGGATTGATGAAGAAACCATTTACCAGGAAGCCATTGCCAAGGGCTTCTGGAAGGATCCTGCCTTGCAGGAACAGATTAAGCGTACTGAACGCAAGATAACGGTGGATTTTTATTTGCAGACCTTCGCCGATACCATGATGGTCGGTGATGCCGAAAAGCTGGATTATTATCATGCCCATCCGGAATTTTTCGTGCGCGGCCGCAACTTGGTGACGGGTGCAATCCTCTACTTTAAGGATTGGCAGATGGCTGACATGTATTACAAGAGCCATAAGAAGTTGACCTATGAAACTTACCCGGCTGCCAACTGGATGGTGAAACGTATTGAAACCTTTGATACGGTCTCGGTTAGCCCCGACAGTTGCATGATTCCGTCTCTTGCAGACGCTGAACTGGGAACGCTTTCGACCATCAAGGTTTGCGGTGGTGCAATCAAGATGGCTGTGGTGGTGTCTAGGCTTGACTCCGCCGATGTGCTGCCCTATGCCGAGGTTGCCGAAGATGTGGCTGCCCGCGCTTGGGTAGAACACCAGAAGACGGTTCTTTCTCGCCTTAAGAAGGAATGGAAAAAGGCCCGCCCGATTTTCTCGCAGATGAATGTTTTTAGTGAAAAGGAAAAGTAATGAAGTTTCCTGGTCGTTTGGTTTTTGCTTTGTGCATTCTCGGGATATCTTTTGCCGAGGCTGAACCAGCATTGATGGAAGGAATTGCTGCGGTTGTTGACGGTAAACCGATTATGCGTTCGGAGTATTTGAATAGCCTGTATCGCTTTCAAGAAACTCCCGAAGGAAACGCCATGTCGGAAGCGGATCAGCGCAAGTATGTGCTGGACCAGTTGATTGAGGAAAAGGTCCTGCTCAGCCGTATTGACCGCGATTCCATCGTGATTACCGATACCGAAGTGGATCAGCGCGTGAACGCCCACTTGTCTCAGCTTGCTGCAAGCCAGAATACGGATTTGGCGACTCTTGAAAAGGCTATTCGTGCTCAGCTTGGCATTAGCATGGCTCAATACCGCGACCAGCTGTCTAAGCAGATTCGTGGTCACATTGAAATGGCCCGCGTACGCCAGCGACATGTTGGTTCGATTACGCCCACCAAAAAAGAGGTGGATGCCTTTTTTGCGAATTACAAGGATTCGATTCCGCAGCAGTTCAACTGCGTTCTGTTGAGCCATATTCAATTGCCCATTTTGCCTGATTCCATGATTGTGGATTCAGTGAAGCGCATTGCCGATGCCTTGATTGATACCCTTAACCTGGGCATGAGCTTTGAACTGTTGGCCAAGGCCCATTCGCAGGATACTTCTGCTGCCAAGGGCGGTGACCTGGGTTATTTCAAGCGCGGCCAGTTGGATCCGGCTTTTGAACGTGCTCTGGACGCCTTGAAGAACGGTCAGTACTCTTCGAACCCGGTGAAGACGAAGCTGGGATGGCACATTGCCCGTGTGCTTGGCCGTAAGGAAGACGGCGTTCGTTCTGCCCAGATTTTGCTCCGTACGATTCCGACTGCAAAGGATACCGCTGCTGTGATAGCTCTTGCGGATTCTCTTCAGAAGAATATCAAGTCTACGGAAGCCTTTGCTGCCGCCGCGAGAAAGTATAGCGAAGACAAGTCCAGTAACTTTGCCGGCGGTCGTCTCGGTTGGTTCCAGCGCAATGAAATGGAACCGGCCTATGTGGAACCTGTCGCCAATTTGGAAGTGGGCGAAATTTCGGAACCGGTTTTGATTGATGGCGCTTACCACTTGTTCCGTCTGGATGATTCTCGCCAGACCCGCGATTTGAATTTGGAAGAGGATTACGGTAAGATTGAACAGATGGCTGCAACCCATCTTGAAAATCAGAAACTTGAAGCTCTGGTGAAAAAGTGGCGCGAAGAAGTGCATATCGAAATCCGCATGACGGAATAATTTATTTTTCGTTAAAACAATAAGTCGCGAGCCTTATGATTCATTTTAACCACGTCACTAAATCTTACGAGGATAATTGGAAGGCTCTTTCCAACGTGACGTTGCGTATTCATAAGGGTGAATTCGTATTCTTGACGGGGCATTCTGGTGCCGGTAAATCGACGCTCTTGAAGTTGATTTACATGGACGAACGACCGGACGAGGAACGCGGCGGCCAGGTGATGGTGAAGTTTACGGGCGATTGCCTGTATGACAGCAAGAATACGCCGGACAATAAGATTCAGGCGCTCCGCCGCAAGATGGGTATTATTTTCCAGGACTTTAAGCTACTACCGGATCGCAATGTTTTCGAAAATGTAGCCCTCGCTCTCCGCATTGTGGGAACCCCCAGCAAGTTGATCAATGCGGCGGTGTTTGATGCTTTGGCCTTGGTGGGCATTAGCCAGAAACGCTTTGCCATGCCTTATACGCTTTCTGGTGGTGAACAGCAGCGTGTGGCGATTGCGCGCGCCATGGTGCACAATCCGTATCTTCTCTTGGCTGACGAACCGACGGGTAACTTGGACCCGAAAAACGCTGAAGAAGTTTTCAGAATTTTCAAGGAAATCAATGCCCGTGGTACAACCGTCGTGATGGCGACTCATAATCCGGACTTTTACTTGAATAGCCCTTTCCGCCGCTTGGTGCTTGATCACGGCGAACTCTTGAACAGAGATTTGATTTAATTTATCTTAAATTCAGAGGGGTAGGAAATGGGTTGTTGGGCTAGGTGCATTGTTTTCTTACTCATTTTTAGTTTATCTGTATTTGCTTCCGAAGACGATTCGGGGTATGAGATTTGGCAGGACAATAGCCGCCACAATGTGGTTTATGGCGGTGCCGATGTCTCTACATGGTCCGATCATGTTGATTGCAATATGGTGGTTGAAGGGGGATCTCCCATTTTGAATCGCCTTTATTTGACGGCTGATTTGTTGAATGTCCATATTATGTCTGACAAGGACAGGGAAGATTCTGATTCGACTGCAAGAATAACGGGCATGAGTGGCCTTGTGTCGTTGGGATTTTTTCCGCTTGTTTTTGTTGGCTATATGCCTGAAAATATTTGGTATGGGGTGCTGGCCCTGATGAATCCAACTTTGGAGTATTATTTTTGGGAGGGCTTTACGACCGTATCGGTTGGAGTTGGTTATAAGACGGATTGGTTTGCTTTTAGTCCCGGCCGTGAGTTTTATTTTAGACCCCATGCAGATGTGAACTTGAATGTGTTCCTGGTTAGGATTTCTGCATCGTATGCCTATGTGGTCAAGGATACCTATGACTTGAAAAAAGGTTCAAGGTTTTATCTAAGAATCTACTTGGGAAATTGGTATTAGTTAGACTTGAATGGCGCGAATTTCGCCGGGTTTCAGGTCGCCAAGCGTATATTTGTCAAATTGGATGCGCATGAGGCGCAAGACTTCGTAGCCCAAGTGGGCGAGCATGCGACGGATTTCGCGGTTCTTGCCTTCGGACAATGTGATTTCAAGCCAGCAGTTCTTTTCTCCTTCGCTGTGGAGAATCGCTCGCTCGGCGTGCATGAATTCTTCGCTTTCGCCGAAGACGCGGGGCGGAACGTTGAAACCTTTTTCCATTTGTGAAAGTTCGGCGGCGGAGGGTTTGCCCTTGACTTGCACACGGTAGATTTTGAGGTGTTGAGTCGAGCCTAGATCCTGCTCCTTCGAACCTAACTCGACTAAGGGGCTGAAGCCCCTAGTCTTGTTTATCGACTTCGCTGGCGCTCCGCTCAGGATGACATCTGCCCATTGCGTGTCATTGGTAAACAGCAGCAAGCCTTCGCTTGCGGCGTCGAGGCGGCCTACGGGAGCGATGTGCGGCATGGGCTTGCCGGGGTAAATTTTGTTGTATTGTTCGCGGAATAAATCCATCACGGTCTTGCGGCCTTTTTCGTCGCTTGCGGTGGTGACGATTCCGCGAGGCTTGTTCATGGCGAAGTAGACGAATTCGCTTGCGGTAACGGGGGTGCCGTCAACGAGAATTTCGTCGTTTTCGTAGGCGGGCGATTCGGGGTCGCGTACGGGTTTGCCTCGGAGAATCACGTGGCCTTCGCGTACTAGTTTTTCGGCCTGGCTGCGGCTGCAGTAGCCGCGTTTGGAAATTATGCGGGCAACGCCGTGGGCGCCTTGCTTTTGAGGTTTGCGGTTATTGAATGCCATGGAGCCCCGTGAGCATGCGGAAAAGCTTCTCGTTTAGTGCGTTGTTGAGGGCGTCAGCTGCGGCGGTGTCTTCGAATCCCATGTCGCGGGCGCGTTCCCCGCAAATATCGATGCCTAAAATCTTACGATTCTGGGCGAGAATTTGGAGCGTCTTGGCTAGTTGCTCAAAAGTCAGCGAACCTTGATCCCAGTTGGTGGCGGCCTCTTGCGTGTTGAGGGCATCCTTGTCGATAGAAAGGTAGATGTTAGACGAGAGAACGCTCGCAAGCTCGCTACAGACGAGAGACGAGAGATTTTCTGGATGTTTCTTCAGTTCACTTTCGCGGATAAAAGTGACGCGATCCAAAATTTCGGCGGCGTTTGCTTGGGTGAGATCTTCGCGGATTTCTTCAACCAGGTGGTCGGCGACTCCGATAACAGTTACATTCTGCACGAACTTGTTGTGGTCTAGAACTTCTTTAATCCAGCCTCCGCAACTCAAGATTCTCTCGAATCTAGGCGGTTGCATATCGGGGTGGTGGTCGAATACCACAAGGTCAAAAGGCTCTTGAACGCAGTCCGTCCAGAGTTTGCTCATGTAGTGGTAATTGCCGTTGTCGAAGAAATGAATGCCGATCGTGTTATTACCAACGCTTTCGATTTGTTGGCCGAGAATCGCTTGTGCTTCGTCGTCGCAGTAGCAGTCGGAGCCGTCAATTTGAGTGCAATCAAACCAGCGGATTTCGCCGTCGGCAGTAGCAGACCTCCGCAGCTCTTGCATAAAGGGCTGCTCGGCGTAAACGCCTGTGAAATCTTGTATCGTCACCTTGTTCATTTCGCTAGAGATTGCCGCGCTATGGCCTTCATAAAATATAAACTTATTTCCCGAAACGCTTGCAGAAGGTGCAACTTTGACAAAGCGGGTGGCGTAATTCGCGCTTTTCGAATCCTTCGCGGAGACTCTTGGCGGTAGGCGTTTCGAGAATTTCGGCAAGGCTTTGGTCTTCAATGTGCCCGAGCGTGATTTGCCCGCTATGGTCAAGGCAACAAACGACAACACGACCGTCGTGCAGAATCGCTACATGCGTATCGAGGGCGCGGCATGAACCTGCGGTAGATTTGGCGCGGCTTTCGTCTAACTCGGGCCATTCAAAGCGGGAATCTTGATGCAGGTAAATTCTTCCGACAACGGGAAAACTCTTGTGCCGACTGCAGAAATGTTCCAACGAAATTTGCGCGCTAGGTTCGGCGCTGCTTGACGTGCTACTGAAAGCCTCATTTACTTTAGTGAGCATGGAGCAATTCCATGCGTCGCTAGCCGCATCGCCTACATTCCAGAGTCTTAAATTGATGTACAGGTCGGGTCGAATGGCATTGGCCATCTTGCAAAAGTCGAGGACATCTTGGAGGTGGCGCGTGGCTATCTCTGGCGAAAGTTCGGCATAGGCATGCGTTGAAAAATTCACCTGTCGCACGGCGGGGGAGGCAAGAATCAACTTGCCGGTGCGTGCAATGGTGGTGCCATTAGTAGTCAAGTTCAGCTTGAGCGGAGTGGTTTCCAGTTTTTTCAGGAATAGGCCGAATCCCGGATGCAACGTGGGTTCGCCAAGTACATGAAAGTAGACGTTTTCGGCTACGGTTGTCGATTCGACAATACAACGCTCGAATAGTTCCGAACTCATGAAATCACGCTTGCCATGCGGATTATCAGAAGAATCCTTTCCGCAAGGACAAAAGCTGCAATTCAAATTGCAAACATTCGTGATTTCAATATAGACCGCATTCATGCTTTATTTAAGTCTCAGTTTTTTCTGGGCGTAAATACTTTGCCCGCCGTTGCAAACGAATGCGAATACGCATACGATAAAGAACGCGGGCAAGGTGTCGAATCCAAAAATTTCGGCTCCGATAAAGATGGGTGCCAAGAGCGTGTTGGTTGCTCCGCCAAAGACGGCTGCATAACCGAGGGCTGCTGCGAGCGGCAGGGGGACACCCACCATGGCGGCAATCCAAGCGCCGAAGGTTGCGCCGATGGCGAACAACGGCGTGACTTCGCCGCCCTTGAACCCGACGGCAATCGTTGCAATCGTGAGTGCAAATTTCAGAATCCAGTCGCAGGCAAAAACCGTCGTGCCAACGGCGGCTCCATTTGCAAAGCAATAATCAATCAGGTTCGTGCCCAGGCCCGCGTAGCGGCCCTGCCAGAATAACAGTAAAAGAAGGCTGATGGCGATGCCGACAAAGGCGATGCGCTTGACTGCATTCGGCAACTTGTTCGCGGCGAGTTTCTTGGCGAGCGAAAGCAACTTGGCAAAACCGCCACCGACGATGCCGAAAAGCACTCCGAGCAATGCAAGCTTCAGCACAAATTGAATGTTCAAGCCGGTTTCGTTCCACAGGAGTCCGGCCACATTCCAATCTGGGAACAGGGCGCTCAAATTCACAGAGAACTTTTCAAGTCCGAGCATTTCAGAAACCTTGTAGGCTGTAAATGCGGCGACTGTGGCGGGGAGTAATGCCGACAGATTTAAGTAGCCCACAAGCAAAACTTCGAGCGCAAGCGCAATGGCGGCGAGCGGCGTCTGGAAAAGCCCGGCAAAGCCTGCGGCCATGCCTGCAATCAGCAAAATCTTGCTTGCGTTTTCGATATGAATCTTTTTGCTGATGTTGTGCCCGAGAGTCGCGCCAATCTGAATCGCGACGCCTTCGCGGCCAGCGCTACCGCCGAACAAATGCGTAAGCCATGTGCTTACTGCAACCATCGGGATCATGCGCAGTGGAATTTCGCCTTCTTTGCCAAGGGCGACCCCGAAAACCATGTCCATGCCGCGTTCGGTGCCTTTGCCAAATTTTTTGTAACCAAGAACAATTGCAACACCAATCAAGGCGAGCCCCGGAATCCAGTAAAGTGGGTTGGCGTCGCGCACCGTGCTCACTGCCAAGAGTACCTGACCAAAGAAAGCCGTAAGTGCCCCCACAATTGCGCCTAATAGAACGGCGACAATCGTCAAAATCGGGAGGGAAAGCCATTTTTGAACAAATGCGCTGATTCTTGCCTTCATTTGTTCCTTCGCCATGCGCATCATCTGTTCCTTCATTTCGGGAGACATGCCGGCGAATTGTTCCTTGAACTGGTTGTATTTGCCAAAATCTCTAAAATTCATGGATAATCCTTGATTGCGGCGTAAATTTAGAAATTTAGATAGAAAAACAGATTTAGTATATTTTAATTATGAAATTAGATTCCCGCTCTAAAAAATCTTTAGTTAAAGTTTCTTTGGCGATGTTGATGTCGTCACTCTTGGTGGCAGGACTTTCTTCATGCGCCTCGAATAAGCCGGATGCAAATTCGCCCGCGACCGAAAACGTGTCTGCGGAACGCCCGGCGGCACTCCCGCCTCAGCCTTCGACGCCTGTGACGGTGTTCGAGATGCGTTTTATCAATGCAGATAAGCAAGTGCGTGTGGTCAATAAGCCCACTCTTGCGGCGCTTGATTTCGCGGCGTATTTCAATAACCCGATTCGTTTGGCGGGCAAAGAAGAGAAACCCGAAAATTATACGGGCAAAATGGCATCGGCAAAGCTTGCGGATTATCCGTTCCCGATGCTGGATTCCCTTTCGGAATACGAACCTGCCGCTGTTGCAGGCCGCCAGCCTTTGGCTTGGGAACCACTTGCGAAGATTCTTTATGCACAAACTGGAAACGATTCCCTTTCGCAGGTGTTGAATGCCGTTGAAGCGGTGAAGTGGAATGAACCCGATGTGTTCAGAGCCTTCCAGACGGTAACCCGTATGTGGGGTGTTCCCCTGAGCGATGGTTCGGTAGACTGGTGGGTCGAAGTGATGCCCGCCATGTGGACGGAACGTTCTGTGTTCTACGGAAAACTGAAGCTGTCTTCGAAGGGTGAAACCACAGAAATCCTGAATTATTACTTGACCGGCGAAATGAACATTGACGACGCCATGAACTGGGCTCGTACATTGTCTTCTTACTGGTATCCGACTTTGAATACCGACTTGGAACCGCATACCGCTGGTGCTCCGTGGGAAGGTGACAAGAATAGGCCTTTTGCCGTGATGCGCGGAAACCCGATGGGAACTCCTATGTGGATTGCTTTTGAAGTGCCTGCTTTCTGCATGAATGACGAAGCCTTGCGCGCCAAGCGTACCGCGGATTCTTTGGCAGAGGCGGGCGAGGTGGTTCCGGTGAATCGTATACTTGATACGAATTCCGCATTCAGGCTTGAAACGCTTGCTTCGCTCGAAGGTTCCTGCCCTGAAAATGCAGCGACGAAAAAGTTCCGTGATGCGCTCTCGAAAAAACTTAAAAATCTGCCTAAGGAACAGAACGCTTGGGCTGGTGGCGACATGCTTTGGTTTAGACGCAACGCTAACTACCTGCTCGCAGATAAAATAACCGGTCAGGATAGCTTGCATAATCCGCTCCCGCGCCTGTTGGAACTCAAGAAGTATTTGGATTCCCAGAATGTGCAACTTTTGGTGGTGCCGGTTCCTGTGAAAGAAGAAATTTATGGCGAACGCTTGGTCGAAGGCACTGCCGCAGACTTTTGCGTGAACCCGGCCGGTCGTGAATTTACCCGCGAAATGCTTGCGGCAGGGCTCGATGTGCTTGACCTTTATCCGGCCCTGATGGCGGCCAAGTCAGGGGATGAACCTCCTCATTACAGCTACCAGCGTTACGATACTCATTGGGCTTTGCCCGGCATGATTGCGGCCATGGAATTGCTGGCTTCTCGCGTGACGCAGTACTCTTGGTACGCTGAATCGGGCGCTCAGCCGGGTTCCTTGAATCTGCAGGAAACTAAGACGCTTAGAGAAGGTGATTTGGTGGCTCATTTGCCCGATGCCGAAAAGTCCAAGTATCCGGCAGATACCTTGCCGGTTATGAAGGTCTTCAAGGGCACCGAAGCTTATAAGGGTGGCAAGAATTCGCCGATTCTTCTGATGGGAGATTCCTTTACGGGCGTATTTGAATCCGTCGATCAAAAGAGCGGCGGCCCGGGCTCGCTTTTGGCTTATGCGACAGGGCTCGATGTACAGGTGCTTACCAGCTGGGGCGGCGGCCCGGGCGTGTACCACCGCATGATGAAAATGAAGAAGGACATGCAGAGCAAACGCCTCGTAATCTACATGATGACTGCTCGCGACTTCTGGCAATCTCCCATGGAATGGGACGGTCTTTAGTCTCTATGCTTGCTCGTCTTTCTGCTCTCGCTAAGCGATTCTTTTGGCCGGTGCTGATTGTTGTTTTTGCAGCGTCATTGGCGTTGGTGCTTTGGAGCGGACAAACTGAGAGAATGAGCTTTAGAGATGCGGCTTGTTCTTTTGAAGACAAATTGCCTGGCTGCTTGGCTGCTGTTCCAGAGTGGAAGAGTGGCCTTGCTTTTTACGATAGTACTTTGAAGGCGACTGGTGATACTTTGCAGAGCTTGAAAGCGTTGCTTTGGGAATACTGGAATTTGAAATTTGCCGGAGCGGGGGAGCCTGCAGTGGCGCAAAATTCCATATTGCCTTTGCGCGTTCTTGAAACCCGAAAATCCGGTTGTATGGGACTTTCGTGGCTTGCCATGATGGTGGCTGAATCTAGGCAGATACCCCTTGCGGTTATCATGCTGCCGGGTCATGTGTTCTTGCGTTATGGGGACTCTGCAAATAGTGTGAATTTGGAACCCAATCGAGAGGGCTATTCTTACACCGATGGCGAATATCGAGAAAAGTATAAAAAAGGCCCTTGGACGGGTCTTGAATTTAAGCCTTTGACCCCCACTCAATTTGTGGGACTAGCCGCCTTTAACATGGGTAATTTATATTTGGATAGCGATTTGCGCCGGGCTTTAACCTGGTACCGTATGGCCGAGGAATTTTTTTCGGAATATCCGGGCATCAAGGCGAATCAGGAAATTGCCAAAAGCCGCCTACCAGACCATTTGTAGGCAGGCTTAGTGGCTGAATTTGCTATTTTTAGTAAATGCGGCTATTTATTTATATTGCAGTTGTTTTGTTGCTTTGCGCCTGCTCCAATTCGGAGTGGAATTCGGAACCGCAACTTAGTCAAACTGTGGGCTGCGACGAAGATTCTCTGTCGGGAATGATGCGTGTCGATGCGAAGGGTGTCGAGGTTGCTCTAGGAACGAATTCTGAAAACGCCCGCGCCAATGAACGTCCTCAAATGCAGGTGAAATTTGATTATGGATTCTCGTTAGCACGGCATGAAGTCATTTGTGGTGAGTTTGATGCGTTGATGGAACGTGCGACAGGACTTGTGCTGAAATGTGCCAATGACAGCTTGCCGGCCACGAATATCACCTATTACGATGCAGTCCTTTTTGCGAATGAACGCAGTAAGGCTGAGGGCTTTGATACAGCCTACACCTATACTTCGGCCAGTTTTGATGCCGAAAAACATTGCACAAATTTAGAGGGTCTTGCCTACCATCCCGAAGTCAAATCCTATCGTTTGCCGACTGAAGCCGAATGGGTGCTGGCGGCTAGTCTGAATTGGGATCCTCAAAGCGGATGGACTGCTGAAAATTCGGATTACAAATTGCATCCTGTTTGCGGCAAGCGAAATGCCGAAGATAAATTTTGTGATCTGATTGGCAATGCCATGGAATGGATGAATGATTGGCTTGGAAAATTCGTCGATACCACATTGTCCAATTATGTGGGGGCCCCCGATGGTGGAGCGCTGGGACAGCGCATCGTGAAGGGAGGCAGTTACCGCAATACCTTAGAATCTGTCAATCTGTATAATCGTGGCGATGTGTATACGGTGACATCTTCTACTCGTGCCGATTATGTGGGGTTCCGCTTGGCATTTGGTGCAATTCCCGGGGCTGTATGGATGGGAAATGATGGTCGGGCGAATGATTCCCGTATGGTTTCGTTGGTGAATTCTGCGACAATTCGTTCTCTTGTCGGTACCTACAAGGCGAAAGTCGCTTTTAGAAACGACCTTACGGGGAACCTTGCTTACATCGATTACTCTGGTGGAATTCGTACTGTTGTAGAAATAGTTGATACGATTGAAGTGTACCATCCGGAGATATCTCCAGACGGTAGACATGTGGCCTTCTGCACGGGACTTGAAGGTGTATCGGGATCATCTTCTCTCTATGTCCGCGACTTGAATGCTGAAGGCTCGAATCTCGTGAAGCTCGATGTGGAAAGTGCTGTAATTCCCCGCTGGCGGGTTCTTGAAAATGGCGATACGGTAATCGTCTATGTGACGGATGCGGGCAACAATAAGGATGAATCCTCTTTCAAGTCGGCATCCACCTGGCAGGTAAAATTCTCGAACGGCAAGTTTGGCACACCGCAGAAACTTTTCAATGGGGCTTATCATGGCGGTATCAGCGAAGACAATACCCTAGCTATTACGGGGGCTCGCCTCCTTCGTGCCCGCTTTTCAGGGCGTGATACGGTGTGGTACAATGGGGAACAGGCCTGTAATGCCTCCCTTTCAAAAGATGGCCGTAAGCGAACTCTGTTCCTTGATTTTGGAGGAAAGACGGGACAATCCTTTGTCGGGAAAGACTATGCTATGCATGAACAGTTGCTAATCGCCGATAGCACTGGAAAATTGATGCAGTCCGTAGCTGCGCCTTCTGGTTTTACTTTCGATCACAGCGAATGGGCGAGTGGTGCTTCCAACAAGGTCGTTGCCACGTTGAGCAATTCGAATGGATTGCACCAGAAAATTGTCGTGATCGATTTGACGGACAGCAGTCTGACCGAGCTCGTCAGTGGAGATGAGCTCTGGCATCCCTGTCTTTGGGTAAATTCCAATGCGTCGTCGGATGATGCCCTGCTGAATTTGGACAGCGCCGGCTTCTATTTTGAAAGTCACTCGGAAAATGTCGTGCAGTCGTCCTCGGTAGAAACGGCCATGAAGTTGCAGATGTTCTGGCGCGATTATCATAGCTTGGAATGTTTCTTGCTGGGTAGTTCAATGATAATGGATGCCGTGAACGACTCCTTGATAACGACTTACAAGTCTCTGAATATGGGAATTACGCTGGCGGATATCTACATGTTCAGGTATCTCTTGCAGAACTATATTTTCCCTTATGCGGACAATGTGAAGGCTGTTGTTCTGGAACTTTCTCCGGGGCTTCTTTTCAGAAGCGAAGGCTTTTATTTGGATTCGGTCAGGCATTATTCTCCTGGACTAATATACGACGAGCATCATTTGAACGCTGAAAACAAGGATGCCATTGCCGCATTGAGTTTGGAATATACTTACCCCAGGAACTTCTTTTCTCAGGATTATATGGAAAATACGTTCCTAATGCCATCGGTTTCTTGGGGCGATACCTATATCTTTTCCGATGTCTCTTGGATGACTTTCGATAATTATGATCTGAACCATAGCATGGAGGTCTTCGATTCGTTGAAGGTGGAAATGGATAGGCGAAATATAAAGCTCGTCCTGGCTGTGACGCCTCGCAATCCGGCCTATGCTGAAACTGAGGGATTTGGCTTTTTTGGACCAAGTCGTGAAGTGGCTAGGGCTGTCATAAACAGGTTTGTTGAAAAGGGTTATGTCGTCTTTGACGAGAACAAGGATGGCAAGCATGATTATACTCCCAAGATGGCCTATAACAACATCCACCTGAGCTACATTGGGGCCGAACAATTTACATCGCGTCTGGATTCGCTCCTGAAAACTTTGAAATGATGTCTGTTCTGTTTGTTTTGCTCGCGTTCCTGTTTTGCGCTTGTTCCAATTCGGAGAATCTCTCCGTGTCGGGGCAGGGAACGCCTGTTGAAGTTTCCGAGGATTCCCTTTCGGAAATGTTTCGAATCAAGGCGATGGGTGCAACGGCAATTCTTGGGACGAATTCTGAAAATGCCCGCGTCATTGAGCATTCGTCAATGCGGGTATAATTTGAATATGATTATTCGCTGGGTGTGCACTATGTGACTTGTTGCGAGTTATCCGCAAAATGGCTGGACTGCGGAAAATTTGGATTACAAACTGCACCAGGTCTGCGGTAAGGTGGATTCTTTGGCAAAGTCGAATGAACTTTGTGACATGGCTGGAAATGCGATGGAGTGGGCGAACGATTGGCTTGGCAATCCCGCGCTGGCGGGTGCTTGAAAACGGCGATACGGTCATTATCTATGTGACCGATGCGGATAACAACAAGGAAGAATCTGCTTTCAAGTCTGCTTCTACCTGGCAGGTAAAATTCTCGAACGGCAAGTTTGGCGCACTGCAGAAACTTTTCGACGGCGCCTTCCATGGCGGTATCAGCGAAGACAACTCCTTGGCCGTTACCGGGGCGCGTATCCTCCGTGCACGTGTTGCCCAGCAAGGTTCGACAGTCACGCAAAACGCCCGCGACACCGTTTGGTACAAGTACGGCGGCGATGCTGAGCAGGCCTGCAACGTTTCTCTTGCGAAGGACGGCAGCAAGCGCACCCTGTTCCTTGATTTCGGTGGGAAAACTGGGAAAAACTTTGTGAAAAAAATATGGAACGCATGAACGGCTGCTGGTTATGGATTCTCTGGGAACGCTTATCCAGTCTGTTCCTGCTTCGGCGGGCTATTCCTTTGACCACAGCGAATGGGTTTCGGGTACAAGTAATCTGGTAGTTGCATCACTTTCGAATGGCAGCGGGGCTCATTTGAAATTGGTGTTGATTAATTTGTCCGATGGATCTCTTGTAGAACTTGCCGAGGGCGATGAATTGTGGCATCCGAGTCTATGGGTCAATTCCAATGTGGTTTCGGATGACGTCACTTTACTTGATTTGGATAGCGCCGGAGTTTATTATGTCGGTGGGCAGGCATGGATGCACGAGGCGCTTGGTTTCAAGATGACGCAAACCATTCATTCTGGGAGTCGTGTTCCCGCAAAATCCACGCTATCGTAAAACGGGGTCGTGGGGCCGTTACGGGCCGACTCGCTCAGAAGCTTCTCGAATATTGGAATCGTTAAAGGCAATCGACAAGAACAATTCGAATTTTATCTTGATGGATGAAAATAAGAACGGCAATCACGATTACTCTGACAAAATGGCCTTGAATACGGACCATTTAAGTTCTCTGGGCGCACAGAAAATAACGGAAAGGCTGGATTCTATTATAAAAGGCTGGAGGTAAGGCATGAAAAAGCTCGTTGTGCTTTTTGAAACGCAATTTTTCTTTATGAGATAAGCTATATTTAATTTAACGTAGGGGTGTCTTAATCTGATAACCATGGAGCAACACTTCGGCAGAATGTCGGCTTGTTGAAACCTTAAAAATGATGGGAAATTTTACCTTGTATAAATTAGTTTTCTTCTTGTCGGTGTTGCTTTGTTTGTCGTCTTGTTCCGAAGACAGTTCGGCTGTAAAAGGAACGGATGAAGACTTCAAAGAGGAGCCTGCTGCCGAAGACAGTTCATCTGCAAAGGGAACGCAAGACGATCCCAATGTGGACGTTTTGCTAGACTCCTACAATCTGCTTGCAGGTGCGGAGGACGTACAAAATATTTTGGGAAACGACCATTTCAAACTGGTCTTTAGAAACGAAAACAAGGGAAATCTTGTTGTTATGGAATACGACGATGATTCTCTTGCTGTGCGCAAACTAGATTTGGGAACGGATTTGTATCATCCGACTTTTTCCCCCGACGGCAGCAAAATTGCTTTTTGCACGTGGTTTGAGGGTGCTCCGATGAGGTCGGATTTGTATGTGTTTGACTTGAAAACGGAAAAGCTTGATACCTTAAAGGTAAAAAGCGCCGGGATTCCCCGGTGGTATGTTTTACCGCAGGGGGACACGACGATTGTCTATCTCGATTTTCTTGGCTCAGACATGAGCGATGAATGGCAGGAATCGTCAACATGGCAGGTGACATACCAAAATGGTAAATTCGGAAAACCTCATAAGATTTTTAATCGAAGTTATAACGGGGGTGTTTCTTACGATTATTCCTTTGCTGCGACTGGAGCTCCTAGGCTGCGGTATCATTTTGCAAGAGATGATGATTCTCTCAATAGTCTCTATTATAATGGTGAACAAGTTTGCAACGTGTCCATTTCGAGGGATTCCTCGGTAGTAATTTCTTTCCTTGAAACGGCGGGATCCTTGGGAAAGGAATATACGCACGAAAACTACGCATGGCATTACTATGTTTTTTATCAGGACACCTTGGGTCAAATTTTAAAGGCGATTCCGGCGTTAGAAAAAACAGTTTTTGACCATGTTGAATGGATTAACGTTCCTCATTTGCAGGTGGGTATCGTATCGGATACATTGTTCGAATACAATCGTATTGCCGTGATTGATTATGAATTGTCAAAAGTGACTCTTTTGCTGGAAGCTAAAGCGAAAATTACGATGTGGCACCCGGATTTGTGGGTGGATCCTGTGCGTTGATGTCTATTGCTGTTGCGCTTTTTACGGTTCTCTTTTCGATTTTTCCGCTGACCGATACCGATATCTGGTGGCATTTGGCGTGTGCTCGCGAGTGGGTGATTACGTGGACGCCTGTCCGCACGCCCGTTGTGAATGTGCATGAATATTTTCAGCTGGTTGTAGGCTTTGTCTATGGCTTGGGCGGTGCTCCGCTCTTGGTGGCTTTCAAGGCGGTGTTGTGGGGTGTAGTCTTTGCGCTGTTTCTATGTAAGAAAGATTTCCAAAAGAATGTCATTGCGAGCCCCGCAGGAGAGCCTGCCACGAGCGTAGCGTGGTGGAGGCAATCTCTAGTGGCGATACTCCTCATCTTCGTTTTCCGTTACCATTTCGAAATGCGCCCGGTGCTTTTTTCGCTCATTTTCCTAGGCGTTTATTGGAATGTTTTTTCGTGGCTTTTCCGTCCGCGTCGCTGCGGGCGTGGTGAAATTCTCCGTAAGGTGGCGGCCAGCGCCTTGATGCTCGTGATTCAATGGCTCTGGTGCAAGTGTCAGGGGCTTTATATCTTGGGCCCGTTTTTTGCAACTTTAGTGTTGTGTGTCAGTTTGCTTGAATCAAAAAAACAGGGCCGATTTTCCGCAAAATACATTGTTCCGCAAGTTGTTTTTGTTCTACTCCTCTGGGCAATGCCGTTCTTGCATCGCGAAGGTTTGGCTTTGTTCCTGTATCCGTTTGGGTTGCTGGATCGCCTGCTTGGCCTTACTCCTTCTGCCGCGGTATTTGCAAGTCAAATTTCCGAGAACCGTTCTCCTATAACGCTTTTGATGGCGGGGGAGAATATACTGGAAAGCGTGCTGATGGTTTTGCTCTGCATGGCAGGAATTTTTGTGAGTATAAAAAGAATCTCTAGAAGTGTTGTTCCGAATGGGGCTCTTTTTGTGACAGCGATTCTCGCCCTTGTTGCCGAACGTAACTTTGTGCTGTTCTTGCCGGTGTTGTTAGCGATGAATAAAGAACAATTAAAAATGAATAAATCCATTTCACATTTCACATTTCACATTCCACGTTATTTGATTGCGCTTGTTCTTGCTTTTGTTTTAGGTCTCTGGGCTCGTTCGCTTTCTGCTTACGACTATTCTATGGTCGCTTGTCAGCGAGTGCCAGTGGATGCCGCAGCTTGGATGGCGCAACATCCTCATACAGGCAAGTTGTTTAACGATGACCGCGCCGGTGGTTACTTGGCGCTGATGAACCCCGCTGATTCCATTTATATCGACGGACGATTTATCCTAAAGACGGCGGATTTCTTTGAACGTTATCTTGAGTTCGCTCAAAATCCGTCGCTATTTATGGCGGACGCCGATTCTTTAGGCATCGACCGTGCCTTATTCCCGTTGCTGTATTACGCCCGCTGGGATGAACTAATGTTTGCCCTTAATCAAGATTCCCGTTGGCACCAGGTTTACCGCGACAAATACTTCGCCGTGTTCGATAAATAATAAAAAAGGTCCGACCCGTAGGTCGGACCCCTTTCTCTCTCGTAGGTAAAACGAAATTCAATAGTCTACTTGATCTTGAATGCACGAACCATATTGGTTGCGTTTCCGTGAACTCGTGCAAAGTACTTGCCTGCAGGGAGCTTGGTGAGCGAAAGCGTGCCGTTCACGTTATCTATTGCCATAAGCTTGTCTCCCTTCAAACTGAAGATTTCGACAGTCATAGGAGAGCCTGCGATGTGTAAGGCGTTGTCTGAGAAGGTTACGTTGGAATTCTGCTCGGCCTTTACAAAAATTGGGGTGTCGTTGCCGCCGTTCGGGCATTTGGTGTAGCTAGTGGGGTTGGTGGCGAGGTAACCTTTTACGAGGTTGCCGGAGGTCGTGTACTGGAGCGAAGTCTTGGTTGAAGAACCTTCAAATGCGGCGGTACCTTCGCTGATTTTGGAGGCAGACCAGTTTGCCCAAGAAAGCTTGTGCTTGTTGATGTATTCCTGCCAACTCTGGTTACGGCCCTGGTCCGGATTTCCGCCACCGCTAGCATCAGCCGTGCCCCATTCCGAAACAAATACGGAAAGGCCTGCGTTAATTGCTTGTTCGCCGTTGGAGCCTTCGCAGGATCCGCCCCAGTCGTAGGTGCCGCTCCAGCAGTGGCTATTGGCGTAGTAGTGCAAGGTGTAAGCGGTATTCTTCTTGGGGTCGTTGACTTCGTTTCCGATTGCTGCTTGCGGGTTCTGATCCCACTTGGGGGTTCCCACGAGAATCAGGTTGTCGGAATATTCGCGGATGACTGGAATGACTTGGTCGGCGTAGGTTTTAATGTCGCTCCAAGAAATATCTTCGGGTTCGTTGAACAGTTCGAAAATGACGTGGTCGTATTTGCCGTAGGTCTGAGCCATTTCTTTGAAGAAATTCTTGGCAGCATCCGTTTGTTGTGTGGCTTTATGAGAATGCCAGTCGATAATCACGTAAATGTCGTTCTTGATGGCGGCTTCGACGACCGTTTTCATGAATTGCTTTTGGTTGGTTGGGTCGACTGCATAACCTTTGAGCTGGATTCCGTTGTATTCACCGGACCAGTTTTCGTCTCCGGTTGCCATGGCTGCGCGCACAATCTGGATGTTCATGTCGCGAACCATGGTGGAAACGCCTTCTTCGCTCCAGAATTCGACAGCTTGCGGCATCAGGCTCCAGTAAAGGCTCATGCCGCGCACCTGCACTTCGGCGCCGTCCTTGACGCCCTCGCAGCTGCCGTAAATGCGGCCTTTACCCTGCGAGTTCTTGCCGGTCATTAGCTGACCGTATTGGCTGACAGGCCCCACGCGGGTGGGGGTGATGTCTTGGGCGAGGGCATAGGTGCAGCCCAGGGCCATTGCGGACAAAAGTGCGAATTTTGATAAACGATTCATCATGAACATCCTTTTTTTATTGAAAATAGGTTTTCTGCGCCAAAAATGGAAAAAAAAGAACTTCTTTTTTGTTTACATGTGTGTAATTTGTGAGCGTAATCAAGTTTTTGGGGCTTTGGGTGCCGTTTTTAGGCGGTTTTTGGGGTGGAAATTACTAGATTGCTGGGCATGAAGAATGTGATGAAATTTGCTGTTCCGGCCTTATTGGCTTTCTCGACTGTTTTTGCCCAACAGGGTGCTCCGACGGGTGCCGCTGTCGATCCTACTGCCGACGAACAGAAGGCTCTTTCTGCCCTCAAGGGTAAGCTCGAAGGAGCTATTGTCTGGGCGACAAGCCGTGCAGATTCTCATCATGATATTTGGATTATGAACGCCGATGGCACGAACGCCCGAGCTCTTACGCAGGGAGATAACGTGGACTGGTTTCCGCGCATTTCTCCGGATGGCTCGACGGTGCTCTTTAACCGCAGCAAGGGCGGCTGGGTTCCTGAAAACGATGCCAACTACCCGGAAAAGTGGGACTTGTGGATGGTCGACATTTCGGGTGAAAATGCTCGTAAAGTCGTGGATAACGCCACTTGGGGTACTTGGAGACCCGACGGCAAGTCCATCGTGTTCAGCCGCGCCGGTAAGGTGTTCACTATGGATCTCGCCAGCAAGAAAGAAACGCTTGTGCTCGATGGCGAAAAGGCTTTCAATAAGTCCGGCGTGATTCTGCAGGAACCGAACATGAGTCCCGACGGCAAGCACTTGGCCATTACGCTTCGAGGCTCCATGCGCGAAACGGGCGTGTGGGATCTCTCCAAGTCTCAGTGGACCAAGTCTGGTGACGGTTGCCAGATTGACTGGAACTTTGATGGTAGTAAACTCTACCGTGTGAACCCGACGGGTAACGGTGGCACGGCTGCTCCGAGCGAAATCCTTTGGTTCAGTGCCAAGGATGGCAAGCAGATTGAAAAGGTGGGCTTCTTCGGCATTCCGAAGAATGTGAAACTGATGGACCTGCCCGGTCGCCGCAGTCACGAATATTTTCCGCGTCTTTCTCCCGATGGCAAGTGGCTTGTGTGGGGTGCAACCGACAAGGGTCACGACCACGACCTGTTTGACTACGAACTCTATATCTGGAAGATTGGCGAACCGGTTGAATCGGCAACGCGTATTACGTATCATACAGGTAACGACCGCTGGCCGGACATTTGGCTCGGTAAGGTTCCTGTAAAGGAATCTGTGGCTGACAAGGTTGCCTCTCAGGTGAAGGAAGCTGTCAACGGTGCCGCAAATGCAATTCAGTCAGGCATCAGCGAAGCCAAGATGGATGAACTCATTAAGGCCATCGATCGCTTGACGGACGCCGTAAAGAATTTGGCAAAATAATCTAGTCCTCGCCTGCTCGCTATCCGGGAGTTACCGGAACCGCTCGCTTGTCAAGAACATTTTGCTCGGATTATTGCTTGCTGTTGTTATCCGAACGGATTTTAAAGCACATAATGGCAAACGCCCCGGCGACATTCATGCTCGCTTTGCGGCCCGCCATCGGGATAGTTACCTTCATTGTCGCCTCTGCCATCAGTTCCGGAGCGATTCCTAATTCCTCGTTTCCGAGAATAATGAGGCCTTTCTCGGGCCATGTTACGTTGTTTATGCTCGGGATGTCTTCGCCGGTTTCGAGCGCGATGATTTCGTAGCCGTTTTCCTTGTGCCACTTTACGCAATCGAAGGGCGATTCCCAGCGCTTGATAGGAATCCATTCCTGACAGCCGCGGGCGGCGCTCTTGACCGTTACATGGTCGGGGCCGCAGCTGTAACCGCTCAGGTGGACTCCTTCGAGTCCGAAGCAGTCCGTGCTGCGGATGATGGAACCTACGTTAAAGGCGCTTCTTAGATTGTGAACCAGGACGGCAAACGGGAGCGGAGCTTCGTTGGCGACTTCGCGGTCGCCCGGCTCTTGTTCCAGGTACACGTCGCGTTCGAACCCGAGCCCGGCTCTGGTGCGGAATGTCTTGTACAGGTCAATCATTTGGGCCTGGTTTTTGCCGGTCAGGCGCTCGCTTTCGGGGAGCTTCATCCATTCGGCGTAGGTCTCGAATTCACGCTTGGCTCGGGGTACGTCATCGCCCAATTGTAGGATGATGACACGTAAAAGTTCGGCCATGCGTTTGGCTTTTGAAGTCTCTTTAGTAGCAAGGAATTTCTTCTCGGAAAACATGCTCAAAAAGATAGCTAATGAAGCTGATTTTAACCCCCTTTTTTGAGTAAATTTTCTATCTTTTATCTTACATGCAAGACTATCCGAAGACACGTGTCCTCATCGCAAACGATGATGGAATCCAGAGTGGCTATATGCTCGCTTTGGCGTGTGCGCTTGTCCCTTATGCGGACGTGTGCGTTTTTGCGCCCGAAGTGGAGCAGAGCGGGGTAGGGCACGCCTTTACAGTTCGGCGTGGGCTTTCGGTCAAAAAAGTGGAAATTGCGGAGAATGCGGCTATTGAGGCGTATTCTATGTCGGGTACACCTGCCGATTGCGTCAAATTTGCGCTGGGCCATTTTGCCTCTTATGGGCTTACCACCGAGGGGGTCGGTCCGGGTCAATTTGATGTGTGTTTTTCGGGTGTGAATCTCGGCGAAAATTCCGGTGTGTCGTCGCTTTATTCGGGGACTGTCGCAGGTGCCCGCGAGGCTGCCCTCTGGGGTGTACCGGGCATTGCGCTTTCGCTCCGAGGCACGACCGCCAATATGCTCGAAACGGCGAAGGAATTTGCCGTGAAGGTGGTCAAGGACCGCCTGTTCGAACGGATTCCTGTTGGCGTATTCTGGAACGTGAATTTTCCAAAGGCTACCGCCGAAACCTTCAAGGGGTTCAAGGCGACCAGGATGGCCCTTGGAATGTTTACCGACCACTACTCCCACGAAAATGGACTGTGGCAACTGGATGGCGATAAACTGTGGGACGAACAGCCCAAGGATAGTGACGACTATCTGCTGAATCAGGGCTACGCGACGATAACGCCCCACCGTATCGACCAGACCGACGAAGAAAGTTTAGAAGTAATAAGTGAAATGCTGGCGGAAACGCCGGTGAATAATTAGAGGAAAACGAATGTCAGAAGAATTGGTACCAGGTTCGCAAATCAGGTCCCTGATTGAAAAGGACATGCAGGATTGCTACTTGCGCTATTCCATGAGCGTGATTGTGGCACGAGCGCTCCCTGATGCGCGTGACGGCTTTAAGCCGGTGCACCGCCGCGTGATGTACAGTATGCACAAGTTGGGCGTGGTGCCCAACAAGCCGACGGTCAAGAGTGCCCGTATCGTGGGTGATGTGATCGGTAAGTACCACCCGCATGGCGACTCCGCCGTGTACGAAACCTTGGTGCGTATGGCGCAGGACTTCTCGCTGCGTTACCCGCTGGTGTTCGGTCAGGGTAACTTCGGTTCTATCGACGGCGATGGTGCTGCTGCAATGCGTTACACCGAAGCCAAGATGAACAACATGGGCGCGCTCATGTTGGAAGACCTTGAAAAAGACACCGTGGACATGGGCCCGAACTTCGACGAATCTTTGGAAGAACCGAAGGTTTTGCCGTCTGCTCTCCCGAATATGCTGGTGAACGGCACCACCGGTATCGCCGTGGGTATGGCAACCTCCATGGCTCCGCACAATTTACGCGAAA
>JAEEGK010000947.1_pt1 | contig 72580 bp, 60 predicted proteins | sample 8958771 | NCBI WGS metagenome assembly JAEEGK01 (sample SAMN16246547, study PRJNA631951) | gut metagenome | biome: gut microbiome; feature: rumen; material: SC-attached | host: Bos | place: Iran: Karaj | collected 2018-10
CTGACTTCGAGAAAGGTCAGACCTTCACAGGTAAGGTAATCAGCATAAAAGAGTTTGGTGCATTTGTTGAGTTCGCTCCCGGAAAAGAGGGTATGGTTCATATCAGCAAGATTTCCAAGGAGAGAATCGACCGCGTAGAGGATGTTCTTACACTCGGCGATGTAGTAAAGGTTGTATGCCTCGGTAAGGACAAGATGGGAAGAATCAGCTTCTCAATTAAGGACGCTAAAGACTGAACACTTGACGAGGTATTATCGAGTCTAGTGTGAAGCTTGTTCTGGCGAGCACTTCGTGCGAGAGCAGAACCTCCTTATGTCCTTGTAAAAAGAAACTATAGAATAAACAGATTTATGAGGTCGGGATGTTAATTCATGCCGGCCTCATGTTGAGTAGAGGAAAAGATGAGCAATACAAAAGAAACAATAAATGAGATAAATAAAAGACGTACATTTGCGATTATTTCCCACCCTGATGCAGGTAAGACAACACTTACGGAGAAATTCCTTCTCTACGGTGGTGCGATCAATATGGCGGGAAGCGTTAAAGGAAAAGCAACTGCAAAACATGCCGTATCTGACTGGATGGAAATCGAGAAACAGCGTGGTATCTCAGTTACTTCTTCTGTTCTTCAGTTTAACTTTGAGGGATGCTGCATAAATATCCTTGATACACCTGGACACCAGGATTTCTCAGAGGATACATACAGAACACTTATGGCTGCGGATTCTGCTGTCATGGTCATAGATGCAAGTAAGGGTGTTGAGGCTCAGACAAGAAAGCTCTTTAAAGTCTGTGCAATGAGCCATATTCCGATCTTTACTTTCATCAACAAGTTGGACCGCGATGCCATGGATACATTTGATCTTCTCGATGATATCGAGAATAACCTCGGAATCGCCACATGTCCGATGAACTGGCCTATTGGTTCGGGAAAGAACTTTAAGGGTATTTATGACAGAAGAGAAGGACATATCGTTACCTTTTCAGAGACTCAGAAGGGTACCAAGGAAGGTAAGGAGACAATTATAGATCCCGCCGATAAGGCAGCTGTTGAATCGGTTGTCGGAAATGATGCTTTTGAGAAACTTCAGAGCGAAATCGAGCTTTTGGACGGAGCCGGAGCTGAGTATGATCTTGAGAGAGTAAGAAAGGGTGAACTTACACCTGTATTTTTTGGATCAGCTCTTCAGAATTTCGGTGTAGAGCTGTTTTTGCATCATTTCCTTAAGATGGCAACTCCTCCTACCGGACGTACATCTGCTGATGGGGAAAATATCGATCCTTTTGAGAGAGATTTTACAGCATTTGTATTTAAGATTCAGGCTAATATGAATAAGGCACACAGAGACAGAGTTGCATTTATGAGAATCTGCTCAGGAAGATATGATGCGGATAAAGAAGTAAAGCATGTCCAGAGCGGAAAGGTTATGCGCCTTTCACAGCCTCAGCAGCTTATGGCTGATGAGAGAAAGATTCTCAGCGAAGCTTATGCAGGAGATATCATGGGTGTATTCGATCCCGGTATATTCTCTATCGGTGATACTGTTTGCATGCCTAAAGACAATGTCGTTTATCAGGGGATCCCGACATTCGCTCCCGAACATTTTGCAAGGGTGCGTCAGGTCGACACAATGAAACGTAAACAATTTGTTAAAGGAATTTCACAAATTGCTCAAGAGGGTGCAATCCAGATTTTTCAAGAGTATAACACGGGTTTGGAGGAAATTATTGTCGGAGTTGTTGGAATTCTTCAATTTGATGTCTTGAAATTTAGGTTACAAAGCGAGTACAATGTAGATATCATTCTAGAAAGTCTACCATACGAACATATCAGATGGGTGGACAACGAAAACATAGATATGGCCTCAATCGTGGGCACATCTGACATGAAGAGAATAAAGGATATGCATGACAGACCGCTCCTTTTATTTGTTAACGAATGGAGTGTCGGCATGACAATGGAAAGAAATGAGGGATTGGTACTTTCAGAATTTAAAAGAAACTAGGTAATACAAGCAACACAACGGGGGTAAGTTATTGAAGAAACGCTTAAGAGGAAAGAGAAAAAATGGAGAAAATAATGACTTAATAGTTAAGAAAAACTTAATATGGATGAAAGAATTGAGTTGCAAATTCTTAAGATATGCAACAGTGTTCTCAATTGTAGCTGCAACATCTTTTTCATTATGCGGTTGTGATGAAGCGGATATGGAAGCATATTATGATATGCTTGACGATCTCGATGAGGATTCGGGAGACATCGATCTTTCGGATATCCTTGATAACAAGGATGTGTCGCCCGAAGACCTTGATGAGTTAAACGATCTTCTTGATAAGTATAATGAATCAAAAGATGAGACTTCTGACGAGGGGACGGATGAGTCTACAGATTGGGCTACAGACGATGAACAAAATGTTCTTGGAGACAGGAGGGAAGATGATTCCAATTCCGATGCAGACAGCAGTAAGGATGCAGATCAGAATTCCGGTTGTAAAAAGAAAAAAAGTTCCGATAAGAACAACGACTGTGACAAGAACAAGGAAAACGATCAGGATGCCTCTTCCGACAAAGACAAGGCAAACGATCAGTGCACCGATCAGAGTACCGAGTGTAACAAGGATAAGGAAAAAGATCAGAATAATGATTGCAACAAGGAAGAAAACAAAGAAAGCGATCAGGACACTGACGGTGACAAGAAAAAGGAAGACGATAAGAAATCTGATTCCGACAAAGACACAGATGCTGCCCAAAATACTGACAGCGAAAAAACGGCTGATGATGCAGGCACAACTGAAAGCACAGAAAAACCTGAAGAACCCAAGAAACCTGACAGCGAACCAAATAACAATGAGGCTCTTCCCGATGACGGAAGACAGAAGATGGATCAAGGATATGAGTCTTCTTACAGGGGTTTTTCAGATGCGAATGCTATAAAGGTTCGAGAAGCAGCAGGGCTTACAGATGAAAGTATTGCTGAACTTAAGAAGCAGCAGGAAGGCTATTACGCTTACAGCAGACTTAGTGAAGGCGGAAAGACACTTTATGTTGAACTTCTTCAGATTATCAATAAAGAGGCAGACGGAGTATTTGTTTCAACAAACAATCCCGATGCCATACAACTTGCTTTTGATTATCTTATGATGGATCATCCGGAAATATTCTGGGTGAACGGATATCGCTACGTAAAACATTTTACTTATAATGGTGGAATTGATAAACTTGCTTTTACGGGAGTTTATACATATGACCTCAATGAGGTCGCAAACAGACAGGCAAAGATAAACGAATATGTCGATAAATGTCTTGCCGGAGCACCTTCTACGGAAGATGAATATAATGCTATAAAGTATGTATATGATTACCTGATAGCCAATACCGAGTATGATCTGAGAGCACCTGACAATCAGAATATCTGCTCTGTATTTATTGGCAGAAAGACCGTTTGCAGTGGATATGCAAGGGCTACACAGTATTTACTTAATAAACTTGGAATCAAGTGCACATACGTTACAGGATATGCCGATAACGGCCAGGGCGGTGGAAATCACGCCTGGAACCTTGTAAGATGTAACGGTGCATATTATTATATGGATACCACTTGGGGCGATACCGGAATGACTTCAGCCGATGGAAAACCGAGAATCAACTATGATTATTTGCTTCTTACCAAAGAGGCTATGGGAATCAATCACAATCTTTCCGATAGGATTGACTATCCCGAATGTAACAATACAAAAGATAACTATTATGTGAGAGAAAATCTATATCTTGACAGCGCAGATATGGGCCGCGTAAAAGAAGTTTTTGATAAGAGATACGCAGAGGGTGGCGATAATGCTACAATAAGATGTGCGTCGAAAGATATTTATAATTCGCTGTATCAACAGCTTATAAAGGATGGAGCAATATTCGGATATCTTCAGGGAGATAAGAGATTTTCTTACACGCTTTATGAAGATACCAATACTATTGCTATTTGGATTAAATAAATATATAAATAAAAATGAGGGGACATTTTGAAAAGTAGCATGGTAGTAAAGAGAAAATATAAATGTATATACGCAAGAATTGCGGTTGTTTTTTCTGTGATTTTTGTGTCATCGGCATTTTTGTGCGGATGTGAGTATTCGAGTTTGGATGAATATCTTGATATTCTGGAGCTTACGGATAATGATTATGACGACCCGACATCGCTTTTTTCGGAAGAGATTGAGGATACCGAAGTTTCCGATGAATCGGAGATGGAAGGAATAGATGATGCTTCAGATTCATCCACATTTGATGAGAAAGAACCGGCGGATTCTGATTTTGCATCTTTTTACAGAAAGTTCTTTGATACGGATACTGACAGTGAAGTGAAAAAAGTTCGCGAGGATGCGGGACTGACTGAAAAAAATATAAATGAGGTAAAAAAGCAGCAGGAAGGGAATTATGCTTTTGATAAACTTACTGATGCGGGCAAAACATTATATGCAGAGCTGTATCTCATTATTACAAAAGAGGCCAAAAAAGTTTATGTTTCCGCAACCAGCGAATATGCCATCGATCTTGTTTTTAACTATCTTATGATCGATCATCCGGAAATATTCTGGGTTGAAGGCTATAATTTTGAAAAACATACTGTCGGAGATGTTGTTGACAAGATTGCTTTTTCCGGCGCGTATACTTATGATCTTAAGGAAGTCGCCAGAAGGCAGAAAATAATTGATAAATGCGTAAATGAGTGCATTGCAAATGCGCCGTCATCCGACGATGACTATTATGCTATTAAATATGTTTATGAATATCTGATAGCAAACACGGATTATGTGTCCAATGCGCCCGATAACCAAAACATCTGCTCTGTTTTCATTGGAAAAGAGAGCGTATGCAGCGGATATGCAAAAGCTACACAGTACCTGCTCAATAAACTGGGTGTTAAATGCACATTTGTTTCGGGAACGGTAGAGACAAGGGCCAGCGCGGATGCTAAACATTCGTGGAATCTGGTATTATGTAATGGCAAATATTACTATGTGGATACTACATGGGGAGATGCTTCATATCAGACAACCAGTGGTGAGACAGAAGACAAAATGAAACTTCCCAGAGTTAATTATGATTATCTGTGTGTTACAACAGAAAGTATAAAATCAAATCATACACTCTCGGATGTTATAGCTCTTCCTGAGTGCAACAGCATGACTGATAATTATTATGTACGTGAAGATGAGTACTTTAAGAATGATGATCTTAAGCTTGTAAAAGATCTTTTTGACAGAAGGTACAAAGACGGAAGCGATAATGTGACCATTAAATGTTCTTCAAAAGAAGTCTATGATTCACTATATAATAAACTTATAAATGAGAAAAACGTATTTGAATATCTTCAGGGAAATACCAAGACGGTCTCATATACGATTTTTGAAGAGACTAAGACAATTATCTTTTGGCTGTGACGTTCAAAAAATAACATTGTTAGTATTAGCGAATATATCGTTAATGCTAACAATGTTTTTTCCTTAATAGACATCTATTTATTTAAGCACGAAGTGTGGTATACTATGTAGAAAGACTTAATATGAGGTGAAGTAATATGGGAAAAGAACTCGCGGAAATCGGAGCAGTTAAGATTGCCGATGACGTTTTAGCCAGAATAGCGGCACTTGCAGCTCTTGAAGTTGACGGAGTATCCGCCATGGCAGGTAATTATACAAGCGACGTACTTGAAAAAGTAAGCCGTAAAAACCTTGCGAAGGGAGCAAAGGTTATTGTAGGGCAGACTCAGGTTAAGGTTGATCTTGCTCTTATGATGTCATATGGATATAATATCCCCGCTACATGTCAGCAGGCTCAGACTCGCGTTCAGACAGCGATTGAGAATATGACGGGACTTGAGGTCACTGATGTCAATGTAAGAATTGCCGGGATCACAATGCCAAAAGCATAATAAAAATCAGAGTGAGAGAAGAATGATGAACAGAAGCTTACTGAGAGAGCAGGTTTTCAAGCTGCTCTTTCGTGTTGAATTTAACCCAATGGAAGAAATGCCTGAGCAGGAGGAGCTTTTTACCTCGACAAGTGATGACGATTTTTCCAAACAAGATGCTGATTATATCAGAGAAAAATATGAGAAGATAGCCGAGAAACTTGATGATATCGATAAGGCTATCAATGAGAAGACGAAGGGCTGGGATACAGATCGTATGGCCAAGGTTGAGCTTACAATAATAAGGCTCGCAGTATACGAGATCAAGCATGACGATTCAGTCCCTACCGGAGTCGCTATCAATGAGGCGGTTGAGCTTGCGAAGAAATTCGGACAGGACGGTTCACCGGCCTTTGTGAATGGAGTGTTAGCTAAATTTGCGGAGTGAGTATACAGTCACACAAGTTAATGCCTATATAAAAAATATGTTTACTCAGGATTTCCTCTTGAAGTCGATTACGGTCAAAGGGGAGATAAGCAATTGCAGGTACCATCCTTCCGGACACATCTATTTTACGATGAAGGATTCGGGTGGTGCCATTTCTTGTGTAATGTTTCGCGGAGACAGAGACAGGGGCGGTCTTAAATTTCAGATGAAAGAAGGACAGCAGGTCAAAGTTTCCGGAACGGTAGATGTATACGAAAGAGATGGAAAATATCAGCTCTATGCCAGAAGAATCGAACTTGACGGCGAAGGAGCTCTTTTTGAGAAATTTGAAGAGTTAAAGAAAAGATTGGCGGAATCCGGAATGTTTGCTGATGAATACAAGCAACCCATTCCGACATATATAAAAACTCTTGGCGTAGTTACTGCTTCTACGGGAGCGGCTGTGCGGGATATTATAAATGTTGCCACCCGCAGAAATCCACATATTCAGATTATTCTTTATCCTGCCATTGTACAGGGAGATCAGGCTGCCGAGAGCATAGTCAGAGGAATCGAGACTTTATCAGAAATGCAGACTGATGTTATCATTGTCGGACGTGGCGGAGGTTCTATCGAAGATTTATGGGCTTTTAACGAGGAAATTGTGGCGGAAGCTATATTTAATTGCCCTGTTCCGATCATTTCAGCAGTTGGACATGAAACTGATACAACAATAGCCGATTACGTAGCGGACAGAAGAGCACCTACACCGTCTGCGGCAGCGGAGATTGCAGTTTTTGAGTATAGAAGATTTGTACAGGATCTTGAAGATTACTCGTACACACTGCAAAAGAGCATGAACAGGATAATCGGTACGCTCAAATTAAAAGAGACCAAGTATGCTGATAATTTAAGGCACCTAAGTCCTATGGGCAGAGTTAAGGAAAAGCTGCTCAGGATGGATAAATTGCAGGATACGATTCAGGCTCTTATGGACAGAAAGATCATTGAAGCCAAAAACAGATTTGCGGTGGATACTCAGAAATTAAAAGGACTGTCGCCGCTTGAAAGGCTTTTGGGAGGATATTCTTTTACCACGGATGAAAACGGGAAGAATGTCCGAAGCATTGAACAGGTCAAAAAGGGCGATGAACTGTCGGTATATGTGACAGACGGAGTTATCAAGGCTAAGGCTACGGAGACCGTGCATATAGACAGAAAGTAGTATAAGAGCAGGAGAGACCATATGGCTGCAAAGAAGGAAAAAAAGAGCTTAACCGTTGAGGAGGCTTTTTGCAAAATAGAAGAAAAAATTGAAGCGCTCGAAAAAGAAGATATTTCTCTTGATGATTCTTTTAAGGAATATCAGGAGGGAATGATGCTCTTAAAGCAGTGTCATGAGATGATAGAGAGCGTTGAGAAAAAAGTACAGAAAATTGCAACGGATGGCAGTCTGGAGGATTTTGAGTAATGTCACAGAATGATTTTAGTGCAGAGCTCTCAAAGAGAGCGGAGCATGTGGAAGATATATTAAAGAAATTTCTTCCGAAAGAAGAAGGATATGCAAAGACGGTAATTGAGGCTATGAATTACAGTCTTTTGGCCGGAGGAAAGAGACTAAGACCTGTCATGATGCTTGAATCATATAAGCTTTTTGCGGGAGAAGACGCAGATGAGGCAGTTGTTTGGCCTTTCATGGCAGCAATGGAGATGATACACACATATTCTCTTGTACATGACGATCTACCGGCAATGGATAACGATGAGTACAGAAGAGGAAGAAAGACAACACATGCCGTTTACGGCGCAGGAATGGCAACACTTGCAGGAGATGCGCTACTTAATTTTGCTTTTGAAACTGCGATAAACGGAGCGATTTCAGGAAAAAAGCTTTCTGCATATGATGCAGATACGGATAACAGATATTTTGCCGCACTCAAGGTTTTATCAAAGAAAGCGGGAATATACGGTATGGTCGGCGGTCAGTGCGCTGATATAATGGCAGAGAATGCTACTGATGTTCCAAAAGATGAGATGAGTGATATACTTTCATATATAGATGAAAACAAAACGGCAGCACTTATTGAAAGTAGTCTTATGATAGGCGCGATACTTGGAGGAGCTTCAAAGGATTCCGTGGCAGCTATGGAGAAAGCCGGAAGCTGTGTGGGAATAGCATTCCAGATTCAGGATGATATTCTTGACATAGTCGGTGATCAGGAAGAGATTGGTAAACCTGTAGGTTCCGATGAGAAGAACAATAAGAGCACATATGTAAGCCTCAACGGCATGGAGGCTGCATCGGCCAAGGTTAAGGAACTGTCGGAAGTGGCAGAGGAGATTTTGAAAGAACAGGGATTTGAAGATTCATTTTTGGGAAATCTTTTTGATTCTTTGATTTATAGAAGGAAATGATATGTTATGTTACTTGAATTAATAAATAAAACCGGTGATATTAAGAAAATACCACAGCAGAAGTATCAGGAGCTGGCAGGGGAGATTCGCCACTTTTTGATCGAGACGATATCAAAAACAGGAGGACATCTTGCGTCCAATCTTGGAGCGGTAGAGCTTACCATGGCGCTTCACCTTGCGCTTGACCTTCCCAAAGATAAGATTATCTGGGACGTTGGACATCAGGCTTATACCCATAAAATATTGACGGGAAGAAAAGATAAGTTCGATACATTAAGACAGTACGGCGGACTTAGCGGATTCCCCAAAAGATGTGAGAGCAGTTCCGACTGTTTTGATACGGGACACAGCTCGACTTCAATATCTGCCGGACTTGGTATGGTAAAGGCAAGAGATCTCATGGGTGAAGATTATACCGTGGTATCTGTTATCGGTGACGGTTCTCTTACGGGAGGACTTGCTTATGAAGCTCTAAATAACGCTTCAAAGCTTGATACGAACTTTATTATTATTCTAAATGACAATGAGATGTCTATTTCTGAGAGCGTCGGAGGTATGAAGAAGTATCTCAACAGCGTTCGTACCGCAGAAGGATATCTTAACCTCAAAGAGGATATATATGCACAGCTTAGCAATAATCACAAGGTTGTAGATGGTATCAGAAGGGCCAAGAACAGTTTCAAACAGCTCTTTGTACCGGGAATGGTATTTGAGAACCTTGGAATTACTTATTTGGGACCCGTAGACGGACATAATGTCGCAAGCCTTGAGAAGGCTATCAAAGAGGCTAAAAAGGTCAAGAAGGCCGTTATGATACATGTTATGACCAAGAAGGGGAAGGGATACGGCCCTGCAGAGAGACATCCTGCAAGATTCCACGGAACAGAGCCTTTCATAGTTGAAAACGGACTTCCCAGAAATCCCAGAACTACGGCCAACTATCAGGATATTTTCAGTACTGTAATGTGTAAGCTCGGTGCAAGGAATGCCAAGGTTGCTGCGATTACTGCGGCAATGGCTGACGGAACCGGACTTAAGAGATTCAGAAACATGTATCCCGACAGATTTATTGATGCGGGAATAGCCGAGGAGCATGCTGTTACATTTGCTGCAGGAATGGCTTCCGGCGGATATAAGCCTGTATTTGCGGTTTATTCATCATTCCTTCAAAGAGCATACGACCAGATACTTGAGGATGTGTGCCTTCAAAAGCTCCCTGTTGTATTTGCAATAGACAGGGCCGGGCTTGTAGGAAGTGACGGAGAGACTCACCAGGGAATATTTGATGTTGCATTTCTTTCATCAATGCCCAATATGCATATAATGGCGCCCAAGAATAAATGGGAACTTTCAGATATGCTCAAGTTTGCGGTTGATTTTGATCTTCCGATCGCGGTCAGATATCCGAGAGGAAATGCTTATGACGGGCTCAAAGACTTCAGAGCGCCCGTAAAGCTTGGAAAGTGCGAGCCTATCTATGAAGAGAAAGACATTTGTCTTCTTGCACTCGGACCTATGGTCAAGATAGGCGAAGAAGTGCGAAATATACTTAAGGACAGAGGATTTAAGTGCAGTCTTGTAAATGCACGTTTCTATAAACCGATAGATACTGACTATATTAAAGCTGCATCACAGAGTCACAAGCTCTTTGTCACCATGGAAGAGAATGTGCTTACCGGCGGATTCGGTGAGAAAGTAAGAGATTTTGTTGATACGAACAGAATCGATGCGAGTGTGATAAATATTGCGATTCCGGATCAGTTTGTTACGCACGGCAGTGTAGATAAGCTCAGAGCTGAACTTAAGATAGACGCTGAGTCTATCGCAGAACGAATTATAGACGAATTACACAGGTAATAATATATGGCAAAAGAAAAGGAAAGACTGGACGTCCTTCTTGTAAACAGGGGACTTGCCGTTTCCAGAGAAAAAGCAAAGACACTTATAATGGCGGGTGACGTATTTGTAAACGGACAAAGAGAAGACAAACCCGGAACTACTTTTGAAGAGAGCAAGATAAAGACACTTGAAGTAAAGGGCGACACGCTTCCCTATGTTAGCAGGGGCGGCCTTAAACTTGAGAAAGCAGTTAATAATTTTGGGTTTTCTTTGGAAAAGAAGATCTGTATGGATATAGGCGCTTCAACCGGAGGATTTACGGACTGTATGCTCCAGAACGGTGCAAGCAAGGTATATTCCGTGGATGTTGGACACGGACAGCTTGACTGGAAGCTTAGAAGTGATGACAGAGTCGTTTGCATGGAAAAGACCAATTTCAGATATATGGTGAGAGACGATATTCAGGATGATCTTGATTTTGCATCCTGCGATGTATCTTTTATCTCACTTACAAAGATACTTCTTCCTGCGAGAAAGCTTTTAAAAGCCGGTGGAGAGATGGTATGCCTTATAAAGCCCCAGTTTGAAGCGGGCAAGGATAAAGTAGGTAAAAAGGGCGTTGTCAGAGAGCCCAAAGTGCACGAAGAGGTGGTTCACAGGATCACGGATTTCGTGGATATTGCGGGATTTGAAGTATTGCACCTTGATTTTTCTCCGATAAAGGGGCCTGAGGGAAATATAGAATATCTGATACATATCAGAAAAAATCCGGATGCCGATGAGAGAGTTATGGAACTTACAGAGGCTGAAGGTGAGAGAATCTTAAAAGAGACAGAGGAAAGGGGCGACGGCTTTTCGCATAGCCCCGAGATGGAGAAACTAATCTCCGAGACTGTCATGAGGGCGCATGGCAAGCTTGATTAAATACATTTGATAAGTCATGCGGCGGGAGAAGATATGGAACGGTTTTGTATTGTCACAAATAAAAGCAAAGATTTAAACCTTGAAGTTACCGATCATATCAAGGATTATCTGATAAGCCATGGCAAAGAGTGCGTTATCGCCGATTGTGCCGTTGGGCTTTCAAAAGAGTCAAATGCCATTGGAAGAGAATTTATGAGTTTCATTCCGGAGGACACGGACTGCTGTATTGTTCTCGGAGGAGATGGAACGATGTTGCAGGCTGCAAGAAGCGTTGCTTTTCAGGATATTCCGCTTCTTGGCGTTAACCTCGGAACGCTGGGATATCTTGCTGAAGTTGAAAGAAGTGGTATCGACGAGGCGATGTCGCGTCTTTTGTCCGGAGATTATTATGTAGAGGACAGAATGATGCTTCGCGGCGTTCTCGGAGACAGAAAAGATTATGCTCTGAATGATATTGTCATAAGCAGGGCTTCCGATATTCAGGCTATTGATTATAATATTTATGTCAATGATCTTTTGCTCTACAGCTATCATGCGGATGGAATTATTATTTCTACTCCGACCGGCTCGACAGGTTATAATATGTCGGCTGGAGGGCCTTTAGTAGAGCCGTCTGCAAATATGACGCTTTTAACACCTATATGTCCGCATACTCTTAATTCCAGAAGTATGGTTCTTTCCGCAGATACAAGGATTGAGGTGGAACTTCTTCCCGGACGCGGCAAACGTGATCTCAAAGTTGTCGCCGCATACGATGGAAGCGGTACTATCGAAATGAAGGCCGGAGATAAGATGGTGATCAATAAATCCAAGAAAACAACCAAGATAATCAAACTCAACAGAGTTAGTTTTTTAGAGCTTTTGGGTAAAAAATTCAGTATGTAAAAGATGAAAAAAGAGATTGGGGGAAGGATATCCGACGATGAAAAAGAACAGACAAGATAAGATTATCGAAGTCATTGCAAAGAATGTTGTAGAGACGCAGGAACAGCTTGTATCTCTTTTAAACGAAGAGGGATATAAGGTAACACAGGCAACTGTATCAAGGGATATAAGGAAATTAAAGCTTACAAAACAGGTAAATGAAGAAGGAATTTCCAAGTATGTGTATACCACAGCAGGCCCTGAGGTGATGCAGAGTAAGTATGTCAGTGTCTTGAAGGCCGGATTTGTAAGTATGGATGTGGCGGAGAATCTCCTTGTGATAAAGACTGTTTCGGGAATGGCAATGGCGCTTGCCACAGCAATAGACTCGTTGGAATTTAAGGAGATAGTCGGATGTATCGCCGGTGATGATACTATAATGATCGCCATTAAGAGCAAAGAAGAAGCTAAGTGTGTTATGGATCGTCTCCGTGAGATGATGCAACAATAAAGCAGAGTGGGGAATTATGTTATATAGTTTACATGTAAAGAATCTGGCCCTTATAAAAGAACAGGAGATTGAATTTTCCAAAGGGCTTAATATTTTGACCGGAGAAACGGGTGCGGGTAAATCGGTTGTCATCGGATCGGTTAATCTCGCCCTCGGAGCGAAGGCGGACCCTTCACTTATCAGAACGGGCGAAGAATATGCACTTGTTGAGCTTGTGTTCGGCGTAGAGAACGATCATCAGAGAAAACTTCTTGAAGAACTCGAGATTCCCGTTGAAGAAGACGGAACTCTCGTTATTCAGAGAAAAATCATGCAGGGCAGAAGCGTTTCAAAAGTATCCGGCGAAACGGTCACAGCCAAACAGCTCAAAGACATTTCCAATATTCTAATAAATATTCACGGCCAGAATGACCATCAGGAACTACTTCACAAGAAAAAGCATATAGAGATACTTGATAATTATTGCATGGACGATCTGAGCGGCCTTTTTGAGCTTCTTTCAGATGAATATGCCAGGTTAAAAGAGCTTGAGAAGAAACTCTCGGAGACTGATATTGACGAAAATACAAGACTTCGTGAGACAGAGCTTCTTGAGTATGAAGTAAAAGAAATATCGGATGCGGCGCTTGCTATCGGCGAGGATGAGCAGCTTGAGAGTGCTTACAGAAAGATGGTAAACGGAAGGAAAATCTCAGAGGCTGCAAATACCGTTCTTAATCTCACGGGATCGGGCGAAATGGAAGAGAGTGCTTCCGATATGGTCGGAAGAGCGGTAAGGGAGCTTACTTCTGTATCTTCATATGACAGTGAGCTGGAAGGGCTTTTGTCACAGATCTCGGATGTAGAGAATCTTTTGGCGGACTTTAATCATGCTCTTTCGGGCTATCTGGACAGCCTTGAGTTTGATGACGAGGAATTCAGGAGTGTCGAAGACAGATTAAATACGGTAAATCATCTCAAGGATAAATACGGCGGAAGCATTGAGCAGGTATTAAAGAGTCTTTCGGAAAAAGAAGAGAGACTTAAGGCAATATCAGATCTTGATGCCCACAGAGACAGGCTCAAAAAGGATTATGATGAGTGTTTGGGCAAAGTTAAAGAGCTTTGCGAAAAGATATCCAAGGTCAGAAAGAAAGGCGCTGAGAGCCTTCAGGAGAAGCTTAAGGATGCACTTATAGATCTTAATTTCCTGGATGTTCGATTCGAGATAGATATAGTGAGCAGCGATGATAAGATTACTTCCAAGGGATATGATGAAGCACAGTTTATGATCTCGACCAATCCCGGAGAAGCACTCAGAGCGCTTGATCAGATCGCAAGCGGCGGTGAGCTTTCAAGAATCATGCTTGCACTTAAGACGGTTGTTGCCGACAGAGATGATATCAGCACGCTTATTTTTGACGAGATAGATGCAGGTATCAGTGGAAGAACGGCATGGAAGGTATCGCAAAAACTCGGTGAACTTTCCGCAAATCATCAGATAATCTGTATTACGCATCTTCCTCAGATCGCAGCGATGGCAGATACGCATTACATGATAGAGAAGGGGCTTGACGGCGGCAGGACGGTTACGTCTATTTATGCGCTTTCCGAGAAATTGTCGGAGAAAGAGCTTGGAAGGCTTCTTGGCGGCGACGAGCTTACTGAAGCAACTCTTTTGAATGCGCGTGAAATGAAACAGATGGCTCTTGAGAAAAAGGCTTTATTAAAGGCATGAGGAATAAATAATGACTATAGATAATGACGATCTTATCAACAGTGTGATAGCATCGCTTGGAAGAATCAATGCTATTTCGCTGGATGACATCCCGAATATAGACCTGTACATGGATCAGCTCACAACTTTTATGGATGAGCGCCTCAAGAGGTCGACACGTCATCCCGAAACTGACAAGATACTTACAAAGACAATGATAAATAACTACGCAAAGAACGATCTTTTGCCTCCTCCCATAAGGAAGAAGTATTCAAAAGACCATATTATATTGCTTATTTTTATCTATTATCTTAAGAATATCTTGTCTATAAGCGACATTCAGACTCTGCTTGAACCTTTAAAAGAGAGATTTCATGTAAGTGATGATGAGCTGAATTTAGGCAGCATTTATGAAAGGGCTTTTGAGCTTCAGGAAGAAGAGCTTGAACCTGTTATAGAAGATCTCAAGAAAAAATATGAGAGATCGCTTGAAACGTTTGATGATGCCGGTCTTTCGGAAGAAGAACAGAAAAGGATGCAGATGTTTTCTTTTATCATTCTTCTTTCATACGATGTCTATGTAAAGAAGCTTCTTATTGAGAAGATAATAGACAATACCATGGACAGTGGTTCCAAGGAAAAAGAAAAGCCTGCAAAGGAAAAGAAAAAGAAGTAAGGATTTTTTTATAGATGGGAATATACGATACACTTAATTCACAGCAAAAAAAGGCTGTTCTACAGACAGACGGTCCTGTACTGATTCTTGCCGGAGCAGGATCGGGTAAAACAAGGGTTTTGACTCACAGAGTTGCTTATCTTATAGATGAGTGCGGAGTTAATCCCTGGAATATAATGGCAATTACGTTCACAAACAAGGCAGCAGGAGAGATGAGAGAAAGAGTCGATAAGATTGTCGGCTTTGGCGCAGAGAGTATCTGGGTTTCAACTTTCCACTCAAGCTGCGTTAAGATACTTAGAAGATATGCGGACAGGATCGGGTTTGGTAATAATTTTACCATTTATGATACCGATGATTCCAAGAGTCTTATGAAGGACATCTGCAAGAAATATCAGCTTGAGACCACACAGCTTAAGCTAAAGAGGATTATGGGCAGCATATCTACCTGCAAGGATAATCTGGTAACACCTGAGGAATATGCTCTTAATACACAGAATGACTTTATTAAAGTCAGGATATCCAAGGCATATACAGAGTATCAGAACGCTCTTAAAAAGAACAATGCGATGGATTTCGACGATCTTATCATGAAGACGGTTGAGCTCTTTAAGGCGGATCCGGAGGTTCTTGATTATTATCAGGAGCGTTTCAAATATATCATGGTCGATGAGTATCAGGATACCAACAATGCTCAGTTTGAGCTTATCCGTATCCTTGCCGATAAGTACAGAAACCTCTGCGTTGTAGGTGACGACGATCAGAGTATCTATCGTTTCAGAGGTGCGAATATCAGAAATATCCTTGATTTTGAGAAGGTTTACAAAGAGGCTGTCGTAATAAAGCTTGAGCAGAACTACAGATCGACTCAGCAGATCCTTGATGCCGCAAATGCCGTTATCAAAAATAACGGAGGACGTAAGGATAAAGCTCTTTGGACAGAGGAAAAAGACGGAGATATCGTCAAATTAAAGCATTTTGATACGGCTTATGATGAAGCTGAGTTTATAGCAAGCGATATCGGCAAGCTTAAGAGAAACGGCAAATTAAATTACAGTGACACCGCAATCCTTTACAGGACAAATGCGCAGTCACGACTTATAGAAGAACGTTTTGTTCATGAGGGAATTCCTTACGATATCGTAGGCGGAACAAATTTCTATTCAAGACGCGAGATAAAAGATCTTTTGGCATATCTTAAGACAATCGACAACGGTCTGGATGATATTGCGGTTAAAAGAATCATAAACGTGCCAAAGCGCGGAATCGGTCAGACTACGATCGATCATGTTCAGGCTTATGCCGATGAGAGGCAGATAAGCTTCTATGATGCTCTTTGTGAAGCGGACCAGATAATTGCCGTTTCGAGAAGTACAAGTAAGTTAAATGACTTCGTTACTATGATAAGGGCGTTCAGAACCAAGATGAAGAGCTATTCTCTTGAGGAGCTCTTAAAGGATGTCATCGATGTCACAGGATATATGGAATATCTTAAGACTTTGGATGATGATGACAACGAGGACAATGACAGAGCACAGAACGTGGACGAACTTATTTCCAAGATCGCAGCGTATGAAGAAAATATGGAGGAAGAGGAGCCCACACTTTCGGGATTTCTTGAAGAAGTTGCTCTTGTTGCCGATATTGACAGGATCGGAGAAGACAATGAAAAAGTTCTTCTTATGACTCTTCACAGCGCCAAGGGACTTGAGTTTGAACATGTATATCTTGCGGGAATGGAAGAAGGCGTTTTCCCTTCATATATGACTCTTGCCAACGAGGATGCAGATCCCGAGGGCATTGAGGAAGAAAGAAGGCTTTGCTATGTTGGAATCACGAGAGCAAAGAGACATCTTACACTTACTGCCGCAAAGAGAAGAATGATCCGCGGTGAGACACAGTTTAACCGCCTCAGCAGATTCATTTCCGAGATTCCATATACCATGATCGAGAGATCTGATGCTGAGAGTAAGCCGGCGTTTCTTTTTGATGACGGCGATACGATTGATGATTACGAGAGTGTTGAAGATACTTTCGGAAGCGCAAATTCAGGTATTAAGGCAGCTTATTCAAATTCAAAGGGATTCGGAGCAGGTTCTTCCGCAAAGAGCGTTGCGGGAAGATCTGAGCTTGCCAATACATATAGGATAAAGGCAGTACCTAAGCCTCCTAAGAAGGAGAAAAGAGCGGTTCCTTCAGAAAAGCCTTATATCGCATCTGCGGCAAAGACTTACGCAAGAGGTTCTCTTGCAGGTCTTTCAAAGGGAATGCCTACAACAGGCGGAAAGCCTGAATACGGCGTCGGCGATAAGGTAAGCCATATCAAATACGGCGTGGGAGTCGTTACTTCGCTTGAGCAGGGCCCCAGAGATTACAAGGTCACAGTCAACTTTGATGAGTGCGGACAGAAGATCATGTACGCGGCATTTGCCAAGCTGAAGAAAATCTGAATAAGGTGTGCTATACTTAATGAGTATAATTGCGAAAAATGATGTATATCATGAGGTTAATCGCATATTATATAAAATAATACTTTTTTTATGAGAAAGGGGTCACATATGGAAGTAAAATCTAAGATTGACGATATTATTGAAATGACACGAATTAATGAACTTCTCGATAAGAGAGCGGCTGCTAATGCCAAGAAGCCTTCCAACGTGATTCTTTGGGTGCTTGCGGTATTAGGTTCCGTATCAGCAGTTGCCATCATTGCATATCTGGTGTATCGCTACATGACACCGGCTTATGAAGATGATTTTTATGATGACGATTTTGATGATTTCGACGACGATTTTGACGATGAAGATTTTATGAAGGAAAGTTAAGAGCCTGCCGTGAAGAAAAAAGAAGTTATATCAGGAACAGTTAGAAGAGTAGAATTTCCTAACAAGGGAATAATTGAGACTTCTGAGGGGAAGGTCGTCGTAAAAGGCGTTCTTCCCGATCAGAAGGTTTCGGTTCAGATTCAGAAAGTGAGAAAAGACAGAGCTGAGGGAAGACTTCTCGAGGTTTTGGAAGAATCTCCGGACTATGTTGAAAGCCCCTGCATCCATTTTGGAAAATGCGGAGGCTGTAGTTATCTTACAATGCCTTATGTAAAACAGCTCGGACTCAAGGAACAGCAGGTCAGAAGCATATTGAAGCCTGCTTTTGAGAGACAGAGTTCAAAGGTTACATGGGAAGGCATAAAGACCAGCCCTGTGAAATTTGCATACAGAAACAAGATGGAGTTCAGCTTCGGCGATGAAGTCGTTGGTGGGCCTCTTTGTCTTGGAATGCACAAAAAAGGCAGTTTCTATGACATTGTAACTGTCTCTGGGTGCCGTATCGTCGATGACGATTACAAGGCAATACTTAGTGCAACACTTGATTATTTCACCCCTATGTATGAGAGAAAGGAAATTTCCTTTTATCACAGAATGAAGCAGGAGGGGTATCTCAGACATTTACTTGTCAGACGTGCAGTAAAGACAGGAGACATTCTTGTTGATCTTATTACCACAACTAAAGAAGAGCATGACCTTGAGGGATTTAAGGATGCACTTCTTAATCTTAGCTTAAATGGCAGGATTGTGGGCATTCTTCATACGAAGAATGACAGTCTTGCAGATGCTGTAATTGATGAAGGTACAGACATCCTGTTTGGTCAGGATTATTTCTACGAATATCTTCTGGGACTCAAATTTAAGATCAGTCCCTTTTCATTCTTCCAGACAAACAGTCTTAGCGCGGAAGTGCTGTATAAGACTGTCCGCGGATACATCAAGAGCCTCTACGATCAGGGCAAGATTGGAAACGACGGAGTTATCTTTGATCTGTACTCCGGAACGGGCACAATTGCTCAGCTCCTTGCACCTGTTGCCAACAAGGTCATTGGTGTAGAGATAGTTGAGGAAGCAGTAGAGGCAGCTAAAGAAAATGCTAGGCTTAATCATCTGGACAATTGCCACTTCATCGCAGGCGACGTACTCAAAGTCCTCGATGATATCGAAGAAAAGCCGGACCTCATCATCCTCGATCCTCCCCGCGACGGAATCAACCCCAAAGCCCTTACCAAGATCATCGGATATGAAGTTCCATATATCATCTACGTTTCGTGCAAGCCCACCAGCCTTGCCCGCGACCTAGAGATCTTGCAGGAGAACGGATATGTCATGACAAGAGCGGTTGCACATGATCAATTTCCGTGGACGAGTCATGTTGAGACCGTCGTTTTGCTCGCTAAGACAACCGCTTAACCATGCGGGTTTGATGGCTGCTTAGAAGGAAATTGGTCGACTAAAATCGAAGCAAAAAATATGTACTTTTGGCGGACAATGAAGTTAAGGGGATATGGAAAATACATATCTGCGGACGCTTCTGTTGTACGCTGATAAGATAGAATTTGAATATGTACGCTGATATGTAGGACTTAAGTCCGCCGAGAGGTTAGGGCGGAAATGGTAAATATTGGCGGACGGGAATGAGCTAAAACCTGTAGGCACTGTCTACAGGTTTTATTATTTCATTAAGTAAAAAAGTAAGAAAAATATAGATGTATATTGTATACGAACAAGAGAAGTATAAAGTATAATAGTATTGTTCTTTTTGTTGAGAAAAGGGGAAAACTATTATATGAAAAGCTTAAATGTACAGAGAGTTTCAAAAAAATTCAGAGAAATGTTTGATTCAAAAATAGATTTGTCAGATGTTGGCGATAAAGATAATCATTTTGAAACTAGAGCTCTTGCTGCTGTAGCGATTATGATGCGTTGTGGTTTGGATGAGGCTGTGGCTGCATCAAATATTACAGACGGATATCATGATCTAGGATTGGATGCTATTTATCTCGATGAGAGTCAAAAGACTTTGTTTGTTGTTCAAAGCAAGTGGAGAAATGACGGCGAAGGTTCAATGACTCAAGACGAGATGAGTACCTTTGTTGCTGGACTAAAGAGAATACTAAATGAAGATTTAGACGGTGCAAACAAAAAGATATTGGATAAACAAAGTGAAATAGATAAAACGCTTGATGAAATCGGATATCGGATTGAAGCTATATTTATTCATACCGGAAAAGATGGTGTAAATAGTTTTATTATGAGGCCCATGCAGGAATTAATGGATGGTACAAATGATGAGGCTGGAGATATTTTGCATTTTTCTCAGATAGCATTTAAAGAAGTATATGAATATTTGTCTTCTGCTGGTGTAGCTGAAAACATTATTATTGATGATGTGGTATTAAACAATTGGGGGAAAGTTGAAGAACCATTTACTGCATATTACGGTATGGTGCAAGCTACTGCTGTAGGGGAGTGGTATTGTACACATGGAAATAATTTGTTTGCACAAAATTTAAGATTTTATAAAGGCAGAACAGATGTTAATGCTGGTATAAAAGATGTTTTGAATAAGGAACCTCAAAATTTTGTTTACTACAACAATGGAATAAAAATATTATGCAAAAAAATTACAAGAAAGGCTAAGACTAGTACAACTACTGCCACTGGCATATTTCATTTAGAAGGTGTTTCCTTAATCAATGGAGCGCAGACCGCTGGCTGTATTGGCAGTGTATATAAAGAAGATCCTTCAAAGCTTGAAAAAGCCGTTGTCATGGTCCAAATGATTGATATGAGTGAGATGACTGATACAATGGGCAACTCTATTACCAAGTTATCGAATACTCAGAATAGAATTGAAAATAGAGATTTTGCTGCTCAGGATCCTACTCAGGACAGGATTAAACGAGAACTATTATTTTCTCATTTTCAATACTTATATAAAACGGGTGATGAAATTACGGATCCTAACACACAGATATCATTTGATGAAGCAATTGTTGCATTGGCTTGTCTATTTGAGGATGTGACATATACAAATATAGCTAAGAGAAATGTAGGAGCTTTATCCGAGGATATTTCAAAAAAACCTTATATTGCATTATTTAATCCAGGTACAAATGCGTTTGTTGTTCTTAATTCTGTTATGGTCGTTCGTGAGACAGAAAAGCTTTTGCAAGTTCGCAGGTCAAACGCTAAGGGGAAATCATATTCTGCGTGTGTTCATGGGAATAGATTAATAGAACACATAGTTTTGCAAGAGATAAGGAAGAAAAAAGCCTTTTCTGAAGAAGTAATAAATGTTGGAGACATTACAGCTGATATCCAAGGTATAATTGATAATGTATTAACGGTAATAACCAAAGAACTGGACGAAACATATTCAGATTCATATCCTGCAAATGTATTCAAGAATCTTGCCAAAAATAAGGCAATTGCAGAAACAGTTAAAGCTGAGCTTGCAGAAAACGAGAATAATAGAAATATCAGTTGATAGTTAGGATACGATTATCTTGGTGGGAATAGTATAATTGCAGCTAAAAAACTGTGGACTTTTTGTCTGCAGTTTTTGTTTTACGTGATGACCTATTTTTCGTAAAATGGATAATAGATAATAAAAAAATTGGAGGTTATGTCCCATGGCTAATAGAGGCGCAAAAATCGATCAGAAAGCGGACCTTATCTGGGCGATTGCTGATAAATTGACAGGAGTTTATAAGCCACATGAGTATGGCGAAGTTATTCTTCCTCTTACTGTAATCAGAAGATTTGACTGCATTCTTTCAGATACAAAGGATGCAGTGCTTGCTAAGTATGAAGAAGTAAAGAATTTGCCAATGAAGGATGTGTTGCTTCGCAAAGCATCTGGTTTTGATTTCTATAATACAAGCAAATATACATTTGAAAGACTTATAGATGATCCTGACCATATTGAGGAGAATTTTAGAGATTACCTTAATGGTTTTTCAGAGAACGTTCAGGATATTATTGCTAAGTTTAAGTTTGATGGCCATATAACAACTATGGCTAATAAGAACATTCTTTTTATTGTGTTAAAGGAGTTCACTATTGAAAGAGCTAATCTTCATCCTGACGAGATTTCAAACCTTGAAATGGGTTATATCTTTGAGGAAATAATTAGAAGATTCTCTGAGGCTCACAATGAGGATGCTGGACAGCACTATACTCCAAGAGAAGTAATTCAGCTCATGGTAAATATTCTTTTCTATGACGATAACGATATTCTTTCCGGTAATAACGTCGCAAAGACTATTTATGATCCTGCTTGTGGCACAGGCGGAATGCTTTCTGTTGCTGAGGAGTATCTCCACAGTCTTAATGCGTCTACTGAGCTTGTGTCTTTTGGACAGGAGATTAACGATCAGACATTTGCTATTTGTAAAGCAGACATGCTTATTAAGGGCAATAATGCGGATTTTATTAAAGATGGAAATACTTTATCTGATGATCAGTTTAAAGGTCAGACATTTGATTACATTCTCTCTAATCCACCGTTTGGACGTGAGTGGAAGAATGAGAAAGCTGCTGTAGAAAAAGAGGCTAAGCTTGGATTCGGCGGAAGATTTGGCGCAGGTCTTCCTGCTGCAAGTGATGGTCAAATGCTGTTTCTAATGACAGCGATTTCAAAGATGAAGGATATTAGTCAGGGCGGTAGTCGAATAGCAATTATTCATAATGGATCACCTATGTTTTCCGGGGACGCAGGTTCGGGACCGTCAGATATTAGAAAATATATATTGGAAAATGATTTACTAGAAGCCATAGTAGCTCTTCCAAATGACATTTTTTATAATACTGGAATTGCTACGTATATTTGGGTACTTTCGAACAAAAAAGCAGGAACAGTTAGAGAGGGAAAAGTTCAGCTAATAAATGCAAATGAGCTTTATGTTAAACGTCGTAAGGCATTAGGTAATAAGCGTAATGATATATCAGAGGAATACATTGAGGAAATAACCAGAATTTATGGTGATTTTATAGAAAATGATATTAGTAAGATATATGATAACTCAGATTTTGGATATACAAAGATTACAATTGAAAGACCACAGCGAGATGAGAACGGAGTTATTATATTGAAAAAAGGTAAACCTGAAGCAGATGCTTCACTCCGTGATACAGAAAATGTGCCTTTAAAAGAGGATGTAAAGGAATACGTAAAGCGTGAAGTGCTTCCATTTGCTTCTGACGCATGGGTGGATGAAAAAAAATCAAAAATTGGGTATGAGATACCATTTACTAGGTATTTTTATAAATACGTGGAGCCTATTTCTACATCTTCAATAATGGCTGAGATAAAAATGCTTGAAAAGGAACTGTCTGGAGGCCTTGAGGAGGTGTTTTCTGAATGAGAGAGTTGAAGGACAGTGGAATTAAGTGGATGGGTAGTATTCCGTCTACCTGGGAAGTGAAGCGCGTTAAGCATGGTTTTTATAGAAAAAAAAGTGAAGCCCATCAGAATGAGCCTGTTGTTTTATCACTCGCGCGAACTGGAGTCAGGGAAAGAGATATTACTAATAATGAAGGTCAAATAGCGGAAAGTTATTTCAATTATAATCCAGTGGATGTTGATGATCTTTTGATTAATCCTATGGATTTATATAGTGGCGCGAATTGTAGTATATCTAAGGTTAAAGGTGTAATTAGCCAAGCTTATATTAACCTAAGGTATAAAGAAGGTTATGATCCCAAATACTATGATTATTATTTCAAAGTTCAGTATTGGTTAAATGCTTTTTTTGCCCACGGCAAGGGGGTTTCATATGAAAACCGGTGGACTCTCAGTGCAGAAACACTAATGAACTATCCAATAATAGTACCATCCTTGAGAGAACAAAGAAGGATTGTGTCATTTTTGGATGAAAAGTGTGAGAAGATAGATGATATTATTACTCAGCAAGAAGAGGTTATAAGTAAACTAAAAGAGTATAAGCAGGCTGTTATAACCAAGAAAGTATCCAATGGATTAAACAAAGAGATAGAGTACCAGAATAGTGGATGCTTTTGGATAGGTGATGTTCCAAAGCACTGGCGGATAGGACAACTAAAGTATTTTTCTAGTATACGCGCAGGATTAACGCTTGGAAAAACATATGCTCCTGATGAAAAACTTGTTGAAATGCCTTATTTGCGAGTTGCAAATGTTCAAGGGGAATATGTTGATTTATCAGATGTTGCAACTGTTAAAGTTCGAGAAAATGAAATAGAGAAGTATAGATTGCATGCAGGTGAGTTATTGATGACTGAGGGTGGTGATCGAGATAAACTTGGTAGAGGAACGGTTTGGAATAATGAAATTGATCCTTGCCTTCACCAGAATCATGTTTTTGCCCTAACAACAGATAATTCAAGGCTAGATGTTCATTATCTGGATTATGTTACTACCTCTAAGATTGGTAGAGATTATTTTGACTATACTGCTAAGAAAACTACAAATTTGGCGAGTACTAATTCGACTGCAATTATGCAGTTTAGAATACCGATTCCGCCTATTGAGGAACAGCATGAAATAGTCAGGTACCTTGATAAAAAAGTTGAGGATATAAATAGAACGATAAGGATTAGAGAATCTATTATTAGTAAGTTAACTGAGTATAAGAAATCATTAATCTACGAGGTGGTCACCGGCAAGAAGGAGGTTTAACCTGTGTCAGAAGATTTTGATGTAAAAGAAAAGCGTTTTGAACAGGATATAGAGGAATACCTCATAACAAAGGGAGGATTTTCAAAGGGCGATCCTGCGAGCTTTAATAGGAAATCAGGACTTGATGAAATTACATTTATTGAATTTATTAAAAATAGTCAGCCAAAACAGTGGGAAAGATATGTAAAAATATATGATTCATCTGCTGAGCAGCAGATTATAGATCGTTTTTCTCGTGAAGTTAAGCAGACAAATCTCCTTAATGTACTACGCCATGGCTTTACTGACAGAGGAATTAAGTTTAAGGCTGTGTTCTGGAAGCCAGAGACAACACTTAATGAGACTAGTCAGAAGCAGTATGAAGCTAATATTCTTCACTGTACTAGGCAGCTTCATTATTCGGTAAAGAATGAGAATAGCATTGATATTGTGCTGTTTGTAAATGGTATTCCTGTTGTATCTATGGAATTAAAGTGCCAGTTTACAGGGCAGGACACTATGAATGCCATTAATCAGTATAAGTTTGATAGAGCAAGCAAGGACACCATTTTTGCTTTTAAGGAGCGTGTCCTTGTCCATTTTGCTGTGGATCTTACAAATGTGTACATGACTACAAAACTTGCTGGGCCACACACGTATTTTCTCCCATTTAACCAGGGAAGTAATGGCGCAGGTAATGTAGGTGGTAAGGGTAATCCAAACAATGAAAATGGCTATGACACAGCGTATCTTTGGGAGAAAGTTCTTTGTAAGGAGAGCCTTCTTGAAATACTCCAGAAATATATGCATCTTCAGCAGGAGTTTGATAAGAAGGGAAATCTTATAAAGGAAAGCATGATATTTCCTAGATATCATCAGCTGGATGTAGTTACTAAGCTTCTTGCGGATGTTAAAGAAAATGGATCGGGCAAGAATTATCTTATTCAGCACAGCGCAGGTTCTGGTAAATCTAATTCGATTGCATGGTTGGCACACAGGCTTTCAGGCCTTCATAATGATTTGGATGAGAAGATTTTTCAGTCTGTTATTATCGTAACTGATAGAAAAGTCTTGGATAATCAGCTTCAGGATACTGTGTATCAGTTTGATCACGTTGAGGGTGTTGTTCAGAAGATTGATAAAAACTCTGAACAGCTTAAGAATGCTATAAATAGTGGAGCCGGTATTATCATAACAACCCTGCAGAAATTTCCTGTGATTTACAAAGAGATTAACTCAGCAAACAAGCGCTTTGCAATCATTGTTGATGAGGCTCATTCTTCACAGACTGGTGATGCTGCTAGGAAGCTTAAGAGAGCGCTTGCGGACACAGAGGATATTCTTAAAGAATATGCTGAGATGGAAGAAGAGGATGAGAAGAACCGCAAGGATGATGAAGATCGTCTTTTGGATGAACTTGCTGCGCAGGGAATTCATAAGAATCTGTCATTCTTTGCCTTTACTGCTACACCTAAGGGAAAAACTCTGCAGATGTTTGGAACAAAGGATGCAGAAGGTAAATACCGCCCATTCCATGTATATTCTATGAGGCAGGCCATTGAAGAGCATTTCATTTTGGATGTCTTACAGAACTACATGACATATAAGATGTACTACAAGATATTAAAAACAATTGATGATGATCCTGTATTTGATACTACGCAGGGAGCTAAAGCTATCCTGAATTATGAGACGCTTCATCCTCATAATATTTCACAGAAGACAACAATCATGCTTGAGCATTTCATGAACATCACTCGAAAGAAGATGGGCGGAAGAGCCAAGGCTATGGTAGTTACACCTTCAAGACTTCATGCTGTCAGGTATGCGAAAGAGTTTAAGAGACAGATAGAGGATAAGGGATATCAGAACCTCGATGTTCTTGTCGCTTTCTCTGGCGAGGTAGAGGATGACAAAGTTACCTATACCGAAGAAAAGATGAACAAGGATAAAAATGGCCAGACGATAAAAGAGAAGGCTCTTCCTGAAGCTTTCCACTCTGATGACTATGGAATACTTGTGGTTGCAGAAAAGTACCAGACAGGCTTTGATGAACCACTTCTTCATACTATGTTCGTAGATAAGAAGTTATCAGGTGTAAAGGCTGTTCAGACGTTATCAAGACTTAACAGAACTGCTCTGGGCAAGGTGGATACATTTGTGCTTGATTTTGTGAACTCCGCTGATGATATCAAAGCATCTTTTGAGCCTTTCTATGAGGAGACGGTTCTTCTTGAGGAAACAGATCCTAACGTTATTTATGATATGAAAAATACCCTTGATGGATTCAGGGTATACCAAGGCAGTGAGATTCAGAAGTTTGCTGAGATATTCTATTCATCTGAGGAACAGACCGCAGGTGATCTTGGAAAACTTCAGGGACAGCTTCGTCCTGCAGTAGATAGGTATGTAACTCTTGAGATAGAGCGTCAGGATGTTTTCAAGACAACACTGGCAAGGTTCTTGAGAATATATGCATATATTACACAGGTATGCAGATTATTCGATAAGGACATTCATAAGTTCAGTGTTTATGCAAAGTTTCTTTATAAGATGCTTCCAAAAGGAGAAAGCAGTGAGAGAGTATCTGTGGACGATAAGGTTCTCCTTGAGTACTACAAGCTTGAGAAGAACTTTGAAGGCCAGATAGAGCTTGAAGGTTCAGATGGTGGTTATGTTCCAATTACTGGTGATGCCGGTCACAGAGAGCCTAAGAAAGATCCATTAACGATTATTATTGATAAGATCAATGAGCGCTATGGAACTAACTTTACGGAGATGGATAAGGTTCTTGTTCAGATGGAAAATGACTATGCTACACAGGAGAAGTGGCAGAGTTATGCCAAGAACAATGACCGCTCAACATTTATGCTCTTGTTTGCAAAAGATTTCCCGACTATGGCTGCTGAACGCTATGAGCAAAATGATGAGTTCTTCAAGAAGCTTTTTGCAGATCCAGACATGATGCAACAGGTTATGGATACGGTTGGATCAGTTCTTTATGAGAGACTTCGTATGCCCTAAGATTTATGATCCTAAATCAGGTGTTATTGAAGAGGCAACTCCTGAGATGTATGTAGAGGATATTTACTCAAAACCAGTTGAATAGAAATGGAGATTTATGCAGGGGATGGTTGAAAATAGTAATGTTGGAGCGGAGTTATTGGCGAGTAGTTATGATGATACAGTCGTTTCAATTAATAAGAAGATTGAAAAGATTCGTAGTACTGTTAAAAAATATGAACCTTTGCAGTTATTGGTTAGTGTGGCCGATAGAAATCAGTTGAAGCAGGTACACTATGTTGGGGAAGAAGTCTCTGATAATTCGCTTGCTATTAGAGGCGCTGAGTATATTCAGAGCTTATATGCTGCGGAGAAAATGGAGGTAGGACATAAGAAAGTTAGTAGGAAGATAGTTGAAAACTTATTAGATGACATAGAAGCGCTGTTTACACAAATGTATCAGTATTATGTGGCGTGGGCTGCTAAAGAAAGTATTACTTCGGATATCCTGTCTACAGATGATATTACTTATATTTTAGAATCACAAATGGCTGGTAATGTCAGAGGAAATAGATATCAATTTCAACAAACAAATGGTATAGTGCATCTCCTTGAAACACATGAAAAGGTTCTTAATGACGAATTTGGTGAGTCTACAGCAAGTATAGCAGAAGGGCTTCATAAGCTTGAGTATGCATTATCGTCACAACGATTTGATGCTTTTAAGACTCTTTTTGGAAAGTATGAATTTTATTATGACAGAAGTAAAGGGAAGAGCAAAGAAAAGCAACATCAGATTCTTGAGGAAATAAATAATAACGATGACATGAAACAAATCATGTCATTATGTGCCGGCGATGCTGCTTTTAATGTAAAAAAGATTACAGGGTGGAGCGATGCACTGATAGAGTCCCTATCATGGAGAATTGGAGAGTATGAGGGGACATTCAGCAATGATGAATTCTATGCATGGTGGCCTATAAACGAACTGCCAATACAAAAAAGGCCATTTATTATTATTAATGACGTAAGCTATTGCTTTGATTACTACAGTTTATTTGATAATTTCTATAGGGCTATTCAAGATGCTATATTTAGGGCAGATAAGCTTACAAAAGATGATTGGCAGAAGTATCAGAAAATAGCAAGTGAGCAGTATGTTTCATCATTGTTTAAGAAAATTTTTCCTTCAGCAGATATTCATGAAGGCAATTATTATCCGGTTAGAAATTCTACAAAACAAATGGATGAAAATGATATATTGCTTTCTTATGATGAATGCTTAATAGTGATCGAAGTAAAAGCTGGAAAATTTACGCCAAGGCCGGCAATTATAGATTACGCTTCTCATAAAAAATCATTTACGGATCTAATTGGAAGGGCTAATTCACAGGCTGAGAGAACAATAAATTATATTAAGAGTAGGGATAATGCTACTTTTTACAACGAAGATAAAGAACCGCAGTTTACGATATCAAATAAAGACTATAAATACTATTATTCTTTTGTTGTGACTGTAGATAACATAGATGAATTTGAATGCAGGATACAACAAATGCATTTTTTGGATGTCGGCGTCGGTACAATTACTATAAATATTGACGACCTCGAATTGTATGTTGAATACTTTGATTCTTCACTGGAATTCATGCATTTTTTGCAAGAAAGGGTTAAGGCCTCTTCTATAAAAATGCTTCAAACTTTTGATGAACTTGACCATCTTGGAATGTATATTTCTCAGAATCTTTATACAGAAATGGTGCATGAAAATGCAGCGGATGAGAATTATTTGTTTATACCTGATGGTTTTAGAGAAGAATTGGATCAGTATTTTAATGGTTTACATGAACCATTGCTTAGTGCGGAGAAGCCATCTCAACAAATTCCGGAAAGAATCAATGAAATAATACGTTTGTTAGAAAAAGAAAAACCACGCGGATGTATAGAGTTCTCAAGCTTTGTTTTAAATTGGACCTTTCAAACCAGAGAACAGGTAGATTCTCAAATTCTGCCCCTGATGAAAAGGCAACGAGAGCTTAAACGGATGATACCATTGTACCTGAGTGGCGAGTCTATGATGCTTGCATGCTATGTTGAAGACTCAAAAATACAAGATTTGGATGATGAACAACGAGATAATTATTTGCTTGCAAATCTTATAAATTCTTCATTAGATGAGTGCTGGAGAATTGATTTGAATTGTTCTTCAGATGGCCATGTTAATGGAGTGAAGTACAAGAAGTTAACGCGTGAAGACATTAAAGACGATGAATATGAAGGAGTAAAAAAATATAGTCAGTATATTCTTGAACAAAGAAAAATACAAATGGCTAGAAATAGATGGGCGGGTAAGAAAATATATCCGAACGATTCATGTCCATGTGGATCTGGAAAAAAATACAAGAAATGTTGTGGTAAGCCATAAAAAGTGTACATGTATTTGACTTTTGGAGGTCAAATTATGAATGCTTTTAATCGAGGAATGATCGAACTGAAAGCTTAGATATTAAAAAACTGTATGGGGGGGTATATCTTTTGAACGAACAACAGATTATTCAAGGCATTAAACGATATTTGAACGATAAACTCTATAATTATGCGGTATTGATTGATGGAGAATGGGGATGTGGAAAGACCTTTTTTGTAAAAAATACTTTGAGAGCTGCCTTAGTTGACGAGTCTATTAAATATATCAGCTTATATGGGTGTAAAACTATTGAAGAAGTGAAAGAAAAAATTCTTTTTAGTGTCTTTTTTAATAAAGATAAGAGTGAAATAAAAAAAATAGACACGATAAAAAATAGCGGAAAAGCGATATGCGAAGCAATTACTGACAAAATAAATATAATTCCGAATATCTCGATTACATCTTTTTGTTGGGATTGGATTGATTTTAGTAAAAGCCTCTATATTTTTGATGATCTTGAAAGGTGTGATTGCCAATTAAATGTAGTGTTTGGGCTAATAAATGAAATTGTAGAGCATCAAAATGCAAAAGTTATCATTGTTGCAAATGAAAAAGAGATATCATATGAGGTCCGACCGAATAATCTTGAACAACAATATATTGTTGCCTTAGATACTGATGTTGACTGGCCTAAGTATGAAGGGAAACGAGACTTTTATTCATTATTTAAGGAAGGCGATTCTTCTAAAATTTCTATCGAAGAATTGAATTTTAGAAGGAAAAAGCTTTTTCCTGTTCAGGAATCAAATATTGATTATAAAAAAATTCGCGAGAAACTTATTGGGGTATCATACAAATATGAATCAGATATTGAATCTATTACTAAAGAAATATTGAAGAATGCGGAGTATCCTGAACAAGTTGAGCAAGTTATTATTCGTAATTATTCTGTTTTAAAAGAAAAGATGGATTATTATAATCATCATAATCTTAGAACTATTCAGTTTTTTCTTTCAAAAGTATCGTTCCTCCTTTCTGAGTTAAATAGAATTTCGGTGGAACAAGAGTATTCTGACAAGATTCAAAATTATGTTGTTTCAGAATGTTTTGATTGCGCAGTGAGATTAAAAAGTAATTACAACAAAACGGATGATGAGCTTGGATATAGGATATTTCAAAAGGCAGAGCCTCGTTCGAAAACAATTCAAGAATTTGTAGAGAGCGGACAGTTTTATTTTGTAGATTTTAAGGTTGATGTCGAAGATATCAATAGAATCTATAAAAATTCTATTGATAGGGATGATCCTTATTCAAAATTATCAGAAGATTATTACAATCTTACACAGGCTAAATGTGAAGAAATGCTGGATGAAATACTTGATAGATTAGAGAAAAACAAATATCCAAAAGATATATATGAAAGAATGCTTATATTACTAGCTAAATTAGAAGATATTGGTTTTTCTAAGGAGATTTCAAAAAAATTTATTGATGCAATGTCATATAACATAAATATAGATGGAACGGAATTTTTACTCGAATTTCCACTCAATCATATATCTGAAAAGAATGTCGTTGAGAGAGTTAAAGAATATATTTCTTTGATTGATATAGATACTGGGAACAGTGGTGAAGATAAAAATAAGGATAATATTATATCTATTTTGGCCAAAGAAAAATGGGTTGATCTATTAGATGAATTTATTCAGCAATCTGGAGATATATATACTAGAGATATTGCGGTGTTCTCGTTAGCAACTTCTAATTTATGGATTGAAGCAATGGAAAGAAGTTCATCAAGAACTATCCATGATTTCAGATCATGGATGTGGAAGCTATATCCACAGAATATAAGGAAAAATAGTTTTAAGTTAGATTGGCCGGTAATGGAAGAAATATGTAAAAATCTTGATCCTTCCAAAGAAGTTGATCTGATAAAGCGAAAGGCATTAGAGTATGTTATTTGGCAAATAAAAGAAACATATATGATCAATACTGGTAAAGAATATCAAGAGGGGCTGAAATCCTATGATGATATTGATCAAGAAGATCCGGAAGGTAATTCCGATTAATAAGGAGGAGTAAATTGTATGAAGGCTGTAAAAACAAATGTGCCGAAGCCTTCCTCTGAACAGGTGGAGTATTATTTACAAGCATGGGATAAATTGGAAAACTATCATCTTCAGGAAGATGCGCTTGATAAACTTTTCTTCACACTTTGCCCGGAGAATAAAGAAATGCCGGATATACTTTTGAAAGTTGCTGCACTGAATGATTTTTATAGCACAAATATATTTTCGGTATATCCTGTTGCAAAGCATATTTTATCCTTGAATATAGATGATAGGCTAAAATTGGGCGATGCTGCGCTTGTATCTGAAATACAGAAAGTAACTATTAAAGATGGCGTTGAGAAGAACTTTTATTCTTTTGCCACAAAGTATTGTAGCCATCACAAACCGCTAGATTATCCGATTTATGATAGCTACGTAGAAAAAATGTTATGCTACTTCAGAGATTGTGATGGTTTTGCATCATTTAAGACTCCGGAACTAAAGGAATATGCAAAGTTTAAAAGAACGCTTATTGATTTTAGGGCTTTTTATAACCTTGACCAATATAATTTGAAAGAAATTGATAAGTATATGTGGCAACTTGGAAAGAAGTATTTCCTTAAGAGCTATGGAAAGAAAAAATAGAAACGAGGATATAGATAGTGTAAGAATTTATATGTGGATGATTGGGTAATGAACTATTGAATTTAAGGCAGAGGAGTTATCCCCTGCCTTGTACATTTTATAGATTTTCAAGTATTTCATATACAACAGCAGTAATAGCGCGTTGTATTTTAAAATCAATATAATCTTTGGTGTCGTCGCTGGCAAGTACAGAGATGGCCCCTTCTTTGGCAATTTCGGTCTGCTCCTTGTTTAGAGAGTTCACAAATTTATCGCGGGATTTAATAGAATCATAGTAGTTTGTGTCTGCGGCTTGGGTTCTAACAGCTGCAGAGGTGCGGATTAAATCAACTAGCCCCTGAAACTCTGTAGATTCAAACATTGCATTTATTACATCTAAATCAGTAGGGGCATCTGGTGATGCTTTTTCTTGCATATTCTTTCCGTGATTAATGTTTTCTAGGCCGGTAAGGGCCTTGTCGGTAAGTCCATATTTTTTTGTGATATCTTCTCGTTCAGGATACCTGGTATCACTGAATCCTAAAATATAATCATAAGAAACTTCATAAAACTTTGATAACGCCACAAGGAGTTCGATACTCATGTTTGTGGTGTTTGCAAAGTTCTCATGTTTATTATAGGTATTTCCGCCTATATCAATCCCGGTTTTTTCTTTTATATGTTTTACAAGCTGAAGAGCGCTGATCGTATGTCCAATCTTTTCTTCATATTCACTGCGGAGCTCACATAAGCGGGCAGCGGTTACTTTCTTGTCGTACCATTCGTTTTTTCTATTATCCTTCATTTTTTATCCCTTTCTAATTGTAAATGCAAGTAACAATTTGGCGTAATTACCGGCATTTTGTAAGTGCAATATGAATATCGCCAAATGTGCTCAAGTGCTATTGAACTCGAAAATATGGTTTGTTATATTGTAAATGTAATTACAAAAACATTATAAACTGTAATTTCATTTACAACAACAATTTTTTATGAAAGGGGGACAGAAAAATATGAATGAAGACATCAAAGCCTATGCTAAGGCAAATAAAGTTAAGCTTTGGCAGGTGGCTGAAGCACTTGATGTTACCGATTCACAACTTAGCCGAAAGATGAGGCATGAGCTTGAACCGGAGCTTAAGCACAGAATTATGAAAATTGTAGATAAGATTGCTAATGAAAAGCAATCAGCGTGAAAGAATGGAGGATTTTAATGAGAAAAATGATGTTGGAAGAGCGTTTTGAAAAGCTCAAGAAAGAAATCAATGGAGAGAAGGTTCAGCATGAGATGGTGCGTAAGATATCTGACTACACCAGAGATTACAAAGGTTACCTTAAGGATGCGGAAATCACAGATGCACTTAAGGTAGGAAAAGACAAAGACGGCGGATATCTTGTTCCTGATGAACTTGAGGAAGGAATTGTGGAAGCGCTTAAGGAAAACAATGTGATAAGAAAGATTGCAACAGTAATTACTACAGAAAAGCTTCTTAAGCTTGTAGGCAGTGGTGAGAATCTAACCGGTGCATGGATTGAGGAAGGCGAACAGCTTCAGTTCTCAGAAACGGATTTTTATCAGGTTATCATTGATGCTCATAAGAATGGATGCATCGTAAAAGTTACAGATGAACTTCTTGAGGATTCAGGTTTTGACATTGAAAAGTACATTATCAAATCGGTGGGAGAAGCAATTGGTGATATTGAAGAGGAGGCTTTTCTTATAGGAAATGGAGAACACAAGCCTCGTGGAGTTCTTATTGATGCACCGGTAGGCGTCGAGGCAGCAGAGCTTACTGCAGATAATGTTCTTGATCTTTATTACAGCCTTGATAGGAAGTATAGGAAAAATGCAGTTTTCATTATGAGTGATGCGGCTGAGCAGCAGCTTAGAAAATTTAAGAACAACAATGGAAGACCTATATGGGAACCGGATCCAACAAAGAAAACCCCCGGCAAGCTCTTTGGAAAGCAGGTATATGTGGTGAATGATATGCCTAAGGTTCTTCCCGGTAATTGTCCTATCGCCTGTGGTGATTTTTCTTATTACTGGATCGGGGATAGAGGCAATAGAGCAATAAAGCGCCTCAATGAGATTTATTCAGAAAACGGAATGGTGGGCTACAGAATTACACATAGAGTAGACGGCAAGCTCATCGTACCTGAAGCAGTTAAGACTTTGAAGATTGCATCTTGAGGAGGCGCGTATGAAGAAAAATACAAAGGCAGCAGGCCTTGGAAAGGAGGTACCTTTATATGATTGAGCTACAATCGATGCCCATATGGCTCATGTGGCACTTTGAAAACATAGGCGGCGACAGGAGAAAAGTTCCATACAGTGCTCGTAGCAAAATGAGGATTGGTGTAGATGATAAGTACAGATCTCTACGGGTATCATTTGATGAAGCCAGTGATAAAGCCAAGGCAAACAGTTTTGATGGCATAGGATTTGTAATTCCAAAAGGTTATGCGGTTATAGATCTGGATCATGCATCTGATGAATTTATAAATGATGTTGAGAGCCTTGTAGATTCCTATACAGAAGTTTCTCCAAGTGGAGAGGGCAGGCATATAATCGCAAAGGTAGATTTAGCCTTGATTCCACAGAAAAACGGAAAGCTAGACTCCAAGTACTATGTAAAAAATTCACGGATAGGGGCTGAGATTTATATTGGTGGACTTACCAATCGCTATATGACGTTTACGGGCAATATAGATAAAAACAGACCGGTTAAGGATTGCACAGATGGTATTCTTGCTTTCCTTAACAAGTATATGAGGAAGACGGATATACAAAGGGCTGATAATACTGAGATAGAAGATGCAGAGGCAGCAGCGCTTAGTGATTTTGATATCCTGAGCATTGCAAGAAGAGCCAAGAATGCAGAAAAGTTCATAGCACTTTATGACGAAGGCGACATCAGCATATATGGTTCACATTCTGAGGCGGATTTGGCGCTCTGCAACATGCTTGCTTTTTACAGTGGTGGAGATGAGGATGTCATTGATAGGCTTTATCGAGGAAGTGCTCTTTACCGTGATAAGTGGGAAAGAGATGACTACAGGGAAATAACCATCGGCAAGGCGGTTGAGATGTGTAAGGGTGCCTTTTATAAGTCCAAGCCTCTAATGCCGCCATTTGTTTATACAGATGATAAGGGAGGACGTCATGTTAGCTGTCCGCTTCTTGCAAATTACTTCAGAGAGCATCAGTACCTTATCTCAGTAAGAGATAGTGGTAGAGGTGGAGTTCAGAGATATGCCTATGAGAATGGATGTTATAAGCCTTATGCGGATGAGATGATCAAGGGCCTCATTAAGAGCTACATCACTGAGTATGACGAATCACTTCTTCGCATGCGTGATGTGAACGAGGTATTTCAACAGCTTATTACAGACCTAAATTTTGAAAGCAGCGATTCCATAAACGCAAATGAGCATTTTATCAATTTCGCCAATGGTCTTTTGGATATTGAGAAGATGGAGCTATTTCCACATGACCCGAAAGTTCTTACTACAATTCAGCTGCCATGTGAATGGACCGGAGTAAAAGCGTCAACACCTGTTTTTGATTCATTTATGAGTTCTCTTACAGATGGCGATAAGGAAACAGAAGAATTACTTCTTGAATATATCGGTGTTTGTTTATCTAACGTAAAAGGCTGGCGAATGAAAAAAGCTCTTTTTATGGTAGGACCGGGAGATACCGGTAAGTCACAGCTTAAGGCACTTACAGAAAAACTCCTTGGAAAAGGTAACTATGTAGCAATCGACCTTGGAGAAATAGAGGCTAGGTTCGGAACCGGAAACATCTACGGAAAACGCCTTGCTGGTAGTTCTGATATGAGCTTTATGACCGTGGATGAACTTAAGACTTTCAAAAAATGCACTGGAGGAGACAGCCTTTTTGCAGAGTTCAAAGGGCAGAATGGATTCGAGTTTGTTTACAACGGACTATTGTGGTTTTGTATGAATAAACTGCCAAGATTTGGTGGTGATGATGGCGACTGGGTTTATAACCGAATAATCCAAGTTACTTGTAAGAACGTGATTCCGCAGGATGAGCAGGATAAGCTTCTATTGGATAAGCTTTATGGGGAACGAGAGGGGATTATTTACAAAGCTATTATGGCACTTAAGCGCGTGATCGCTGCAGGGTACAGATTTAATGAGCCATACTCAGTAAAAGCAGCTCGCAAAGCATACCATGATGAGAATAATACGGTGATCGCATTCTTTAATGACTGCATGGTAGAAAGGCCTGAAGGCAAGGTTAAGGATGCCTGTACAACCGGTAAAGTTTATAAGGTTTATCAGGAATGGTGCAGAGATAACAATCACGGCTTTGCTAAGACCAACAGGGAGTTTCGTGAAGAACTATCAAATTATGTGGGCGTTAGTTATCAGGATCTTATTGTTCGAAGGGGCAAAGGCGGTAGCTTCTTTAAATTGTATACCTTATCTGATGATGCTAAGGATAATTACAGAAAGGCGTATGGCTACGATGATATCGAACCGCTTCTTGGGGCCTGATCTGGTGACAGTAAGTGTGCGCCAGTGACAGCGAGGTGACAATAAACACATGAACTGTCACCAACTACACACCTAGTATTTGCCTGTGATTAAAGACAATAGAGTACAGAAGTGACAGTGTTTTAAACTTCTTAGAAAAACAAATAAATATAAATAAAAAACTGTGTATAAAGATAGAGTTGGAAATTCAATCACTTCTGTCACTAAGAAGCAAAAATAATAGAAAATAGGTGTCTTTGGGCAGGTGATAGTACAAGAAAAGTACTGCACATTATCTGTCACCAAGGTGACACTAAAAGGGAGGATTATTATGAAATTTATATCTGAAATAAGAGATGGACATGCTTGGACAAAAGACGATGAGGCGCTCCTTGTGGATTTATCGCAGGAAGAACAGGAGATAGTTCTAAATTGGATAAGCAAGAACATTATGCCAAGAAAGAGACCATGCGAAGGTCATACAAGCTATGGTATCAAGCATTACCTTGAGGATGATACTAAGATTTACACAACCAACAATCAGTTCAAGGATGCCATGCTTCTATCAGGGTATGAACCGGTTGATGAGCATCTTCTTAACTGGACATATCGAATTAGCAAGAAGTCACCGGCTTTCGATTATAAGAAGCGCGGTTACATCTGCTAAGGGGAGGGGGGGGCAAATCTCTAAAGGGATAAGAACTGGAGACCGAGCCGGACCCTCACGTGCAAAAACCGCGAAATCAAACGGGGTATTAACAGTAATAATAAAACGACTAATTAAGCAAATCTAAGAAAATCTGAGACAAAAAACGAAAAAAGATGAAAATAAGTCCGCCTATAAGTATCAGTTATTTGTGCGGCTAAAAGGATAGAAATTATGAATAATCATTTGAAAATGGAGGAAATCAAACATGACAAAGGAAATGGGAAAGCAAATTACAAGTCTCCGCCTTAAAGGGCTGGGCTATAGATCTATAGCTATTGTAGTAGGAACATCAAAGGAGAATGTCAGGTATTTTTGCAAGACGCATGGCCTTGACGGAACAGCTGATTTAATAAAACTTAACTTCGAAGAGCAGAAAAATAATCCGGATAATTGTAAGTATTGTGGCAAAAGGATTGAGCGTAATCCACATTCCGGTAAAAAGCTCTTTTGCACAGATGAATGCCGCAGATCGTGGTGGAAAGAACATCCTGAAGAGTCAAAACATAGCGGTGAAGCTACTTACGAGTGTAGGTGCGCATATTGCAAGCGTGTTTTCTATTCATATGGCAAGAAAGACCGCAAGTATTGCAGCCATGATTGTTATATTCAGGACCGGTTTTGGACTGATCCTAATGAGAAAACTGATGCAAAAGAAATTGCACTTAGACAGAGGATAGCACAAAGCGAACCAGTAAAGATGCAGCTTAGGCGCATATCTTAATGTAATAGTCGTTGACTTTCTTTCAAGGTAGAGCGATATATGTAACAACCAAGAAAGGAGGTCATACAAGATGACTATTAGCACATTGACTGAAAACAGAAAAGATTTGGTAAATGCAATCACTTCTGTCACTGGGGAAAGGATGCAGTACCAGGGACCACCAACATTTGCTTTCACAGATGGAATATTTACTGTGAACAGGGATGGCAATCTTGAAGTCGAGGATGTAAAGGCAAATGCTGGTGTGCTTAAAATAATTGCGGCACAGAAACTAATTGATGATAGCTGGGATGAAGATAGAGATGTTCTTTCTATAGAACTGCCAATAAAGCAGCATTCGCCGGAAAGTCTGTTACATCTTTTACAGATTCTTTGGGGGAAGCAGGAACTGATAAATAAAGCTGTTGGAACAAATACAGGCTTTAACATATCTTCAGAATTCATAAGCAAGTTAAAAGAGGAACCGCAGGAAAGTGTCAGCGAGTTCCTTTTTTCATGGAATGAAGCGGGAGGTTGTGAATCTACTAAAGGGATATCTTTTGACGAGGAAAAGATATGTTTCACAGGTTTTCCCTATACAGAAGATCCTGAATGGGTTAAGGCCTACACGGATTTGGTATCAGCGATCGGAAAAGAGGCTATTGCGGTTAAGCGTGTGAAGCTGGCGAAGCCTGACGTTGAAAATGAAAAATACTACTTCCGGGTATGGCTTGTAAGGATTGGATTTTTCGGGGATGAGTATAAAACAACACGCAAGAAGCTTCTTTCAAACCTATCAGGAAACAGCGCTTTTAGAACAGATGAGCAGAGGGCTTTGCATTTACAGAAATATAGGAGGAAGAAACAATGAGCCCTCAGATAATAGAGGCCAGAAAGAAAGAACATAGACTTCGGGTATGCGCATATGCCCGAGTGTCAACTGATCATGAAGAACAAGAGAATTCTTTTGAAAACCAGGTATCAACCTATGTCAGGAAGATAAGGGAAAATCCTGATTATGAGTTTGTGGATGTCTATGCTGATCAGGGAGTATCAGGATGCTCTGATAAAAGACCTGAGTTCCAGCGGATGATAAAAGATGCTAAAGCCGGAAGAATTGATCTTATCATAACCAAGTCTGTATCTAGATTCGCAAGAAACACAGTTACGCTTCTTGAATATGTGCGTGAACTTAAGAGACTTGGCGTAGCAGTGTTCTTTGAAGAAAGCGGCATTAACTCAATGACAGCAGAAGGTGAGATTATGCTCACAGTTCTTGCTTCATTTGCGCAGGAAGAGCTACGGGGCATCAGTGAAAACTTGAAGTGGACTTACCGAATTAGGTTTGAACGTGGAGATTTTCATATAAATACAAAAAGATTTTTGGGATATGACAAGGATGAGAATGGGAATCTAATTATTAACGAGAATGAAGCCAAGATAGTTAGACGCATATTTGATATGTATCTTTCAGGGAAAGGTGTTCACGTTATAAAGAATCAGCTTAATAAAGAAAATGCTCCCACTATCACTGGTTCGCCGTGGAATAGCGCAACTATTCTCGGAATACTCACCAATGAGAAATATATGGGAGATTTCTTGATGCAGAAAACATATATGCCCAAAACCGGCTGTAGCAGCTTGCAGAATCGGGGACAATTACAGCAGTACTACATTGCAGATGATCACGAAGCTATTATTTCAAAAGACGACTGGCGCTGTGTACAGGAGCTACTTGCTTATAACAGAAAGAAGCACGGTATAGAGAAGGATTCAACGAGGTACCTTAAGCGATATCCAAACAGTGGAATGCTTAAGTGTCCATATTGCGGAGCATCACTTAAAAGACGTAAAGCTTACAAAGGAAGAATAGAGTGGCTTTGCACAACATATATAAATGGCGGTAAAGAGAGCTGCCAAGGGATAAGAATACGAGACGAGGAATTAAATGGAAGAATATTTAATGAGCCTACTGTGGTTGAGGAGGTGATTATTGATGGCTCGAAGCATTACTGTTATACCTGCAAAACAGACTATGATGCAGGAAAACGCGCAGGTGACAATATGCAAGAAGAGGGCGGCAGCGTATTGCCGCGTATCAACAGATCAAGAAGAACAGTTATCAAGTTATGAGAATCAAGTTCAGCATTATACGGAAAAGATAAAGAATAATCCGGAATATGAGCTTGTGGACATATATGCTGATGAAGGTATATCAGGAACAAACACCAAAAAACGAGGTGAGTTTAAGCGAATGATCGCTGATTGTCGTGAAGGAAAGATAGATATCATTATTACAAAATCAATATCCCGCTTTGCTAGAAATACATTAGATTGTCTTAATTACGTAAGAGAGCTTAAGGAGCGAGGAATCAGCGTCATATTTGAAAAAGAAAACATTAATACGATGGATGCTAAGGGAGAAGTTCTTTTGACTATTCTGTCATCACTTGCTCAGGATGAGTCCAGATCAATCTCAGAAAACAGTACTTGGGGGATTCGTAGAAGATTTGAGAAGGGCCAGTACAAAACTTCCACAAAGCGATTCCTTGGATATGACTATAACAGCAAGGGGGAACTTGTTATAAATAAACCACAAGCCAAGATTGTAAAGCGGGTATATGAGGACTTCCTTAAAGGCTACACCGTGGATCAAATAGCAAGGTCTTTTTCCGAGGAAAAGGTAAAAAATTGGGATGGCAAGAGTAAGTGGTTTGCGTCTACAATAGACAGCATGCTCAGAAATGAGAAGTACATGGGCGATGTGATTCTGCAAAAGAGTTATACTGCAGACTTCCTTTCCAAGAAAAGAGTTATGAATGTCGGGGAGCTTCAGAAGTTTTATATAAAGGATGATCATGAGCCTATAATCGACGCGGATACTTGGAATGCTGTTCAGCAGGAAATAGAACGAAGAGAACAGTACTGCGTGGAACACCACACTAATTCATATGCTCAGATGCCAGAACGCAACCCTTTTAGCAGCAAAATAATATGCGGGGAGTGTGGAAATATATATTCCCGAGTGATCTATAAGGATAGAAAAGGGCGAAAAATCAGTAAGTGGAGATGTGGTTCTACCAATAAAGCAGGTGGACGTAGGGTTTGTAGCAACAGATATATCTTTGAAGAATCTTTGGTGAAGCTTTTCGAGATGAGCTGGAATTCTATTGCGGGGAATTATGCAGATTATGAGTCGAAGTGGGGAAACAATCTTGAATCAGGAAATGAACTCCTACGCCATAAGACAAGGCAGATTATGGAGAGAGCTAAGAATGGGAAGATCAGGGAGTTTGATCCCAAGCTCATGATAGAGGTTATGGATATTATTACAGTTTATGAAAGCGGGAATCTTAGAATTCGGTTTTATGACGGAACAGAGTTCAGCTACGAAACAGCATAAAAAATGTCGGCATTTAGAATATTTTATGCCGCAATAACATAGCGAATGAAATCGAAATATATTAAAATTGATATTAATAATTGGGAACTATTTGCTTTTATGCAGAACCATTTTTTATTATCCGAGTTATAGGGTAAATGGCTGTACTGTTTATATTTGGAGCATTTAAAGGCGCCGAAGATCGGCCAATACTTTTGATTTTTGGAAGGCCAATATGAAAAACATTAATGAACTTATCGGGTTAGTAAACGCCATCAATTTTGATGGGGTAATCAATCAGAAGGAGATAGAAAAACTAAAAACTTGGGTTGAAAGAAACCGAAATCTTGCTTATGATGCCAAAGAAATAGAGCTTATAAGCTTGATAGATACGATTCTTGAGGACAATATTATCACCGATCAGGAACGAGAATTACTTGTTGATTATTGTGGGAAATATAACAATAATTCTGCGGTAGATTCGGAAATCTATATCTTGCAGGGAATACTGGAAGGAGTTGTTTCTGATGGAGTGATTAATAATTTCGAGGTTGAACGACTTCAGGATTGGTTGGCTAGTTATGGGGAACTGTTAGAGCAGTACCCTAAATGCCATTCCATGGTAGATAAGTTAAATGACATTATTGTAGATGGTGTAATAACTGAGGAGGAACTACAAGTACTGCTAGATATCATTGATAATCAGATCGATGATGTGCAGTTTGAGGCTAAGATTGCCTTTTTATGTTTTCTGGTTAAAGAACATAAAAATATAGGGATGGATCTGATTGATCTAATTGGTGATGATAGCGCCATAACTAAGATTCATGAGATGGCAGAGGATGAACTGGACAAGGTCCTACGGTCATATTATGGAACCGCAAAGTATAATCGTGAGTTAGTGTTTATTTCTTTGTCTATTATTGCGATGCTTCATTATGAGGAAGGTCGTTATTATGAAAGTGTTCGAAATACTTATAAAGTTCTTTACTATGACTATTCTGCTCAGAAAGTAGAAGGCTGTATAAGAAGTGCGCTTGCAAGATATAGGAAGGATGAGAATGAGCGTCAAGTCAATGTGGTTTTAAGAAATGCCATAGTACCAGGTTATTATCTCCCTGCTTTTTTTGATTTTATTTTTGATATTTATAAGTTGAACTTTCAGTATGATCTTCCGGACGACATGTATGAAGATTTTAAATTTGTATATGAGGGACTTCGCCAGGTTATGTTGTCAGAAGGTGATGATGTACAGATTAATGTAACTAAAAAAACATATAAATTGATAAGAACCACAAAGCAACTTATTGCTGATGAAAAACAGGTCGATTCCGTTATTAAGTTAAGCATCATTATTGCTAGATTGATTGATAAGAAACTATGGAATAAAGAAATTAGAGTTTATAATCCATATCTTAAGCAGGGATTTGACGCATGGGCAGAAAAACTTGATTTATCATCTCGTGACATTGAATGTCAGAAAGAAAGATCGGCGTTTAGGTCTCGTTGGGAGCCTAAATATGAGCTCATTGATAACAATGTGTATATAGTGCCGCCTGTTCATAGAATAAAAGCCGTTTATGACTATAGTACTGTAAGGATAGAAATTGAGAATAATGGAGAGATTGTTTATTTGAATAATCGCCCATATATCAGCAGGCACATTATGGGAGGATATGAGATTAATCATGATAGGATATGGATTGATAACCCGCTGGGCGAGTTAACTTATAGGCTTTATGCGGGTGATGAAGTAATCTATGACAGCAAAGATAGCTTGTATAGGAATATACTAGTTTTCTCATACGAGGATAATTTGGAAGTTAAGAATAATACTGATTTTACAGGCAATGCTATTTTTTGTTACAGGGGTAATTGTGAAAAATTAAGCCCATATCACAGAACAGAGAACTACTTGCTTGCACAGTATGGAGCACATCATGGCGATTTTGTGCTGGTCGGAGGTGAAATATTTAATTTCTCATCTTTGGTGCGTCCGGGAATATTTGGAGAGGAGATACCAGAGCATTTTCTTTATGAAGCAGCTAGAAATCAAAGATATAGCATATTTAGAAAAGTAAAGTATATTGTATTTGAAACAACTAATCTTGGCGCAGGAATAGAAGTTAACATAGATGGCAAGGCATATAAAATTAAAGATTTGGAATGCAAGACCATAGAGCGTGACGGGGTAGTGAAATATATCATTGATATTCCAGACTTAGATAATAGTTTTCATTGTATATCCATATATGAACTAATGGCTGGCAAAAGAGCTGAGCTATCTACATTTGAGTTTGCGGTAGACCCGGAGCTTATCGTCGAAGTAACAGAAACTGGAGAAAAAGGATACTCTGTTTCTGTGGCAAGTGAGCTGATAGATGATGTTGTTACTTTAACACTGACGCCTGATACATATTCGCTTGAGTGGTTTACGTTTGAAATGAAAGGGCGGATATTTTCACTGCAAGTGCCGCTTCCCTTTATATATTATTCTTTGGATGGGGAAAAATGGGCATCATCCGCTGATGCTTTATGGATTGGAGATATAACAGCGGATACAACTATCTACATAAATAATAAGAGTGTTTCCGAGATGGTTGTTTATGACTCAGAAGGGCAGCAAATAGAGGAACCAGTAAAACTGTCAGAGAAAATGCTGTGCAGAGAAACCAAGATAGGCTTTTTAAAGTCCTATTCTGATAACAACGAACATTTCTTGATGGTGCTGACAAATAACCATGTGAAAGAAGAAACTCTGATTTGCTATAACAGATGTGTTATTTCAGATGATACAAGGCTTGACTACAATGCTGAAGAGAAATGCTTGGATCTGGAGCTTCATTATTATGGCAAAGGCAAAGTATATTTCACGATACAAGATAAAACTGGAGAGCAAATATATAAGAGCAGCTTTACGGAAGATGGAGAAATAATTGGAATAGAAGGGCTAAAGTCATTCGAACCATATACGGTTTCTTTCTTTGAGAAGAAGCCGGGATTGTCGCTTACCGGAGATAGACAATTGGGCAGTTTTGAAAAGGAATTCTATGATTGGTCAGATTTAGTAGGAAAGACATTTAAGATTTCTGAAGTTTACTATGATCAGACTGTTCAAAAGAAGATGTTACATAAAAATCATTTCTTTAATCGTACATTTCTCTGTATAACTAAAGAACTTGATGATGGCCTCTTTGAAGGAGAGCTGTATACCAATACCAGCAAGGGTAAGTTCTTCTTGTTTAACATAAATCCTGTAAAGGTAGAAATATGTGGCGAGGCTATAAATGGCAGAGTTGAACTATCTATTACAAAAGATGGCGATGGACTTTTGCTAGATTTCGAGCATCATAACATAATGAATAAACTTGATGATTCAAATGCAGTGGATATTTTTTCATACGTAATGGATTTGAAAGGGATTGAATTTGTATGAGCAGATTAAACTCTATAGAGAAATCAAAATATATAAACAGACGATATAAGGAATATCTTCGTTCGTCGTTCCATTTTGGCGAAGAAGGATTACAGAAGTTATTTGAGAAGCAGCTTGAAACAGAAGGACTGTTCAAAGGGCCTTATGTTGATTTGAATTTACCTTTTCAGCGTGGGAAGAATATAAGGGAGTTGATAGAAGAAGGAGCGGTATGCAAATCATTCCTGAAACTTGGAGATATCAATTTTGATAGACCGCTTTATTCTCATCAGGAAGAGGCTATAAAGCAAATAGGTGCCGGAAGGAGTGCAATTATTACCACCGGTACTGGTTCCGGTAAAACAGAAAGTTTCCTTTTTCCTATCCTGAATGAATTATTGTGGGATTTGGAAAAGGGGAATCATGAAGTTGGTATAAGAGCTATATTTCTTTATCCGATGAATGCTCTTGTCAATGATCAGATTGATAGGGTTCGTGCGATACTTTCAAATTTTCCTGATATTACATATGGATTCTTTACTGGGGAGACAAGAGAGACTATTTCGGATAAACAGAGGCAGAAATATGGAGAAGAAAACGGCGTTATTATACCTGATAACGAGCTGTTATCAAGATCAGAGATTCGTGAGAATCCTCCACACCTGCTTTTCACAAACTATTCAATGCTTGAATACTTGCTTATAAGACCTAATGATTACTCCATTTTTGAAGCGTATAGACTTAATAATTGGAAGTTTGTAGTACTCGATGAGGCACATTCATATTATGGATCATTGGGTATCGAGCTTTCACTTCTTATGCGAAGACTTACCGGTCTTGCCAATAAGAAGCCGCGCTTTATCCTTACCAGTGCGACTTTGGGTGAAAAAGGTAAGTCTGAGAACGAAATAGTAGATTTCGCAAGAAGCCTTACATCAGTGGATGATTTTAAGGTTAACGATATTATTTTCTCTAAGCGAATAAGCTTGGATGATGCGAAACTGGAATACACAGTTGATGGAGAAGATTATTCTGCGATGAAAGCTGCTATAGACGATTCAGCGAAGATTAAGCAGATTGTATCGAAATATGTTTCTTTATCTGATGGAGATGTTAAGACTTATCTTTATGAACTGCTTACACGTGATAAGAATGTTTATGAGCTTTATAGCCAACTTTCAAAAGGCAGTCGTAGATTTTCAGAAATTTATAGTGAATACAAGAATAGTATTAAGGAAGAAGAACTTATAGCACTTATCGATCTTATAAATATGGCAGAGAAAGATGGTATTGGTATATTTGATTTGAAATACCATTCTTTTGTGCGGCCTATTTCTGGTGCTTATATAACACTTGGTCCAAGTCATAAGCTAACACTTACTAAAACTAATGCCATCGATAATATGAAGGCATTTGAGATTGGTAATTGTAGGTACTGCAGTGTGCCGTATATCATTGGAAAGATACAGATAAATACCGCTGATGGATTGGAGTATCTGTATCAGAACAAGGAAGTAGATATTTATGAGAACTATGGCAATAACGAATTTGTTAAGCTCGATTATTTCCTACTTGAGAGTTCTATTAGTGAAGATGTAGATCCGGAAACAATATAGGAGTATACAGTTTGTGCTAAGTGTGGATGCATATATCCAAGTAATAATCTTAATGCTAGAAGATGTAAATGCGGCGATAACTATAAGACTACAATTTATAGGGTAAATCAGGCAAAGGCAAACGAAGAGGAGGAAGTATTTAATAATATTAACCTCTGTCCAAGTTGTGGCCGTAGAACAAAATCGGGTGCTGTTAAAGGATTAAACCTTGGAAAGGACGAAGGTACGGCACTTATTTCACAGATATTATATGAGGCCATTGAAGAAGGAGGGGAAGAGGTAAAGAAAACTGGAGGCTTGTCTTTGAAGATGAAGCCTAGAGAAACTGCATATGTTCCAGAGAAAAAAACAAAGCAGTTTCTAGCATTCTCTGATAGCCGCCAGCAAGCCAGTTTTTTTGCTACTTTCTATGAGGCAAATCATGTTCGAATGCTTAGAAAACGCCTTATTTGGAAAGTGATTGAGGAACACAATTTTAATGATATTACTGTAGATGAGCTTGCTGCGTACATGACAGATAAAATAAAAAAGCAGAATTTGTTCCACAACGAAATGTCTGCTCACAAAAATGCATGGGCGGCGGTTCTAGTGGATTTGCTTAGAGTTGATGGTGTGTACGATGGTGAAGGTTTGGGACTATATCATTTTGACCTTGATCTTTCAAGTATAATGGATGCTTTTTCGGATGAAGACATAGCAGCGGAGTTTGGTGAATACAACATTATGAAGAGTGATCTTGAAAAAGTTATGCAGGTGGTTCTTGGTGTTTTTAAAATTGCACCCGCGATTAACTATACAAAGTCAACGCTTACACCTGAAGAAAAAATAGATTGTTTGGAATACAGGCGATTTGATAACTTTATTGCCTTACAAAATCCAAAGCTAATAAAGAATATAAGGAGCTTTTTGCCGATTAAGGGGAAGGATAACATTATTGTCCGTTACATTGAGCGAACGTTCAATTGTGATGCGGAAAAGGCTAAAGATATACTTACTATTATCTTTAGAAACCTTCTTGTAGGTCAGGCGGAGATGCCTGGTGTAGAGCCGATTGTTATTAAAGAAGCAACAAAAGATGCCTACCAGATAGATGTAAGCAGATATATTGTTCGTAATTATAAGACTACACAGTACTACAGATGCAAAAAGTGTGGTTCTCTGACACCATATAATGTGCATGATGTTTGTGTACAGGATAGATGTAAAGGCACATTGGAACCGATAGATCCTGATGAGGCACTAAAGAATAACTTCTATAGATCTGAATATAAGACAAAAAAAATAGAAAGTATTGTAGTAGAGGAGCATACTGCTCAGCTTGATCGAAAGAAAGCTAAACAGTATCAGTTGGAGTTCAAAAATAAGAAAATCAACATTCTCAGTTGCTCAACAACTTTTGAAATGGGTATTGATATTGGTAATCTTGAAACAGTACTTATGCGAAATGTTCCACCATCACCGGCTAATTATGTTCAGAGAGCAGGCCGAGCAGGTCGAAGAAAAGATTCATCCGCTTATATTCTTACTTATTGTGGAACTGGATCACATGATTACACATATTTTATGGCACCAGAGAAAATGATTTCTGGTGTAATTAGGCCGCCATATTTCAATGTATTAAACAAAAAGATTATTGTTAGACATCTAATGGCTACATGCCTTGGTTATTTCTTTAGAAAGAATCCGGATTATTTTAGTAATATTGATGCTTTGGTATTTGGTGATGGTTTGGAGGCATTTAAAGCATATGTTAAAAGCCATCCAGAGGACCTTAATGATTATATAAATAATAAGGTATTGCCTGGAGGAGGATATAGCGATTATCGTGACTTTAAATGGTTTGACGAAATGGATGGAAAAGACCAGAAGATGGAACATTTTGTTGAATTAATACAGGGGCTTGATAAAGAGTACAAGGATGCAATAGAACATGCTCTTGATGAGCAAAACTATAAACTTGCAGATTACTATAAGAAAATAAGAGAGGCACTACATAAAGAGGAACTGATATCATCACTGTCCAAATACTGTGTAATACCAAAGTATGGATTCCCTGTAGATGTTGTAGACCTTGAAATATATAAAGATGGAATAAAGGATAATAGTTATGATTTGAGCCGTGATCTTAGAGTGGCTCTTTCAGAGTATGCGCCGGATTCGGAAGTTATTGTTGATAAAAAGAAATATACATCAAAGTATATTAGTTTACCTAAGACCTCGGGATTTCCAAGGCATTATTTCTGTACGTGTCCGAACTGTAAAAAAGTAAATGTTTACAATGTCGATAGGGATGCTAATTGTAAATATTGCGATGAGCCTTTAGCAGCGGTTCATCCAGAATACTATATAGAACCGGTTAATGGTTTTAAAACTGGAATTACAAAGGAAAGTACCCGATTAAAGCCTCGTAGATCATATGCAGGAGAAGTATCATATCTGGGGAATGGTAAAAAGGATGATAGTATTCTTAAGATTGGAAGATTTATTTCTGTAGAGACAAGCTCAGAAGATATGCTTCTTGTTCTGAATAAATCGAGCTTTTATATGTGTCCAGTATGTGGCTATAGCGATATTGTAAAAAATAGTCGCAGAAATGCTTTACCACAGATGCTTAAGAAACATAACAATTATAAACAGTTCGAATGTAGTTGCGAGGATCTTGAAAGACTTAAGCTTGGCCATACCTTTGAAACAGATGTTGCGAGATTTACGATTCCATTGTTGTCTTCATCGGAAGAAGATGGATATAGTAAGGCACTTTCATTTATGTATGCTTTTCTTGAAGGCATAAGCAATGCTATGGGGATTGAAAGAAATGATATTGATGGTGTTCTTGAAATAAATAAAGAGCTGGGAAGCTACGATATTTTATTTTACGATAATGTTCCAGGTGGTGCCGGACATGTGAAGAGGCTTGTTAATAAAGATGCTATTGTAAGATCATTGAAGGCTGCTCTTATTAAGGTTTCACAAAAGTGCTGTGATGAAAATACATCATGCTATAACTGCTTGAGAAATTACTATAATCAAATGCAGCATAACAAACTTAGAAGAATATATGCTAAGACTCTGATAGAAAGCTTGCTTGCTGCTGAGAATGAAAATGCAGAAATGTATAGAAAGACTACAGGGAACAAGAACAGTGGAATAGGAGCAAGAAAGTCAAATTACAATTATGTTGATGATGGAGTATCCAGAAATGCATCTGAGAAGGCTCTTGAAGGTATTAAAGATTATACAAGTGATGCCGGTGCCTTGGCTGGAATAGATAAGCTGATAGCTTTTGTAAAGGGGCAAAATTATGAACATCCGCATGAAGATGAAAGTATTCAGGTGGATGTGGCAATATGGCCAGATTTGTTTTGGCCAAAGTCTCGTGTAGCATTGTTCTTACCAGAGCAAGAGGCACAGTACGAGAGACTGCGTGTATATGATTGGCATTGCTATATGGTTACAGAGAATATAGATCCTGACGTGGTTTTTGCAGATGTTGAAAAGGAGAGTTAAGCTATGGCTCATATGATTCCTGTGCAGCCAAAGGAATTTGACGAAAGAAGTCATGAGGGAGATGTGTTCAATGCATTAAAGAAGCTTCCAGATGATTATTACGTGTTCCATTCTTTTTCTTCTGTTGGAGTGAGTAGCGACAATGTTTTTTATGAAAGAGAATTGGATTTTGTAGTTGCAAGTCCTAAGAAGGGAATACTAACTATTGAAGTAAAAGCTGGTGACAACATAAGATTTGATGGTAGAACCTGGAGGTATTCCAGCGGAACAGCAATGAAGCGTGGTGGCCCATATAAACAGGCCGCTACAGCTAAGAGAGCATTATCTAATAAGTTTACAAGTCACCCGGATAAAAGAATACGCGATCTTTATGGAAAGACAAAGTTTATGCATGCAGTATTCTTTCCTCAAATGACTACTGCACAGATGGAGGCTATGTCGGGGCTACCTGAAGATGCAGATATTCGTATGACTTTGTGCGCAGAGGAACTGGTTAATCCTACAAAGAAAATTACTGAGTTATTCTCAGTAACTATTCATGGATTAAAGGTAAATACAACGGAGACTCATTTATCAGATGAAGATTTTCAGCTTATTTTGGATGAGGTATTCTGTCCACATTTTAATCTTATTCCCTCACCTCAAGCTAAGACGATTGCAATTGACGAGAGGATGAATCAGTTGCTTCGTGAGCAATATATGATATTGGATTTTCTTGAGGAACAGGAAACAGCAGTTATTAATGGTGCAGCCGGCACAGGTAAGACCATGATTGCGGTAGAAAAAGCCCGTCGACATAGTATGAATGGTGACACAGTTCTGTTTCTATGTTATAACAGATTGCTCTGTGAGAAATTGATTGAAGACCATAAGAACAATGAAAGCAACGCATACAGAAAACAGTTTGCTAATGTGGAATTTATGACCATTAGCAGACTTGCTAAGCGAGTCACCGGAGATTTCAAAAACTATAGTGAATTATATGAGTGGCTTAAAGAATGTATAGATAAGAAGCACGAACTTGGATTCAAGCATATTATTGTTGATGAAGGGCAAGACTTTGGATTGGTTGATTCCGATTTGAGCGAAGATAGTGGAACAAGTTTGGAGAATACTTCTATTATTGATGCTCTACAAGAAGCAGCTCTTGAGAACGGTGGCACGTTCTATTTATTTTATGACAAATATCAGATGATACAAGGAAGTTCTTCTGATGAGTATGAATTACCATATTGTATTGAAAATAGTGATTGTAGACTTACTCTTCATAAGAATTGTCGCAATACAAAAGAGATTGCAAGAACTTCTGTAACTCCATTGAGAGATAAGAAAAATAAAGTAGTAAAGGCAAATGTCTCTTGTTCATGGGAAGAGCCTGTAAAGCCATGTATTCATGTTGTAGAGGACAATGAAGGATGTGTTAATGCTTTAGATTCTGTTTTGGATCATCTTGAAGAAGTAGGAGCTAAAGAAGTGATTATCTTAACTCCTGGTAGAATGGATTATTCAGCTATTTATTTTACGCTTCGTCTTAGTGCAGATCAATCGGATGGTTATGCATATTACGTCCATAACGAGAAAGAGTATAAGGTTACAACATGTAAAAAATTCAAAGGCTTAGAAGCTGAGGCTATTGTCATGCTTGATCTGGATAAAGACTCTTTTGTAGGCAAAAAAGGGCTTGAATTTTATGTGGGAACATCTCGAGCTAGGCACTATTTGGATTTGATATGTAATATTGCCGGTGAGGATTATTATGAACTGGCTCATAGCTTAGATGAGAATGCACCTAGGAGAGACGATGTAGTAAGGATGAAAAAAATTCTTTCGGATATTTTTGCTGCGAATATTGAAGGATGATGCTGTTATTATTGATTACGAGGTGAAAATTGAAACGAAAAATCATCATATTACTTATATCATGTATGGTTGCTTTAGTTGCTTGTTCTGGGAAAGCCTCTGAGCAAGCAACTGTTGATAATGCGAATATTGATACTTCTCTAAAGACAGTTGATGAAGAAAAGGAAAGTAGCACAGAAAATGCAACTCAATCGGTATCAGAAGATCAGGGACTTTTATATGAAAGTTTTCTTCGTAATGATGCTAAAGTACATGTAAATAGTGAATATGATTTTGGGGATTACAGTTTTGAAGAAGTCAATGATCAAGATCTCACTATCGGGGAAATAGTAAATTTCTTAATGGGAGACGCTACAGAAGATGATACCGCGTGGCTGACTTATACTAATTATTCTTATATTGATTGTGGAAATGATGGCGTACCGGAATTAGCTATTGTAGTTAATCCACCTTCTGATTTAGGAGGTTGGAGCAAGTACATCATAATTAAAGATATTGATGGAAAACTACAGACAGTATACTCGGAATTAGCGTGGGAAAGAGGTACAGTTAATATTAATGAATATGGATATATAAGTGAAAATAGCACTAGCGGCGCAGCTTACCATGGTTTTAAGAAAAGTTTTGTGGGTTCAGTTGGAAAATGGCATTATATATTCTCTGATGAAACGACAGACTGTATTGTTCCAGGTGGAGATCTATGGTTTAAAGGGGATTCTCATATTTGCCCTAATGATATAGTTGGAGAGTATGCTTTCTTAGAATTTGATTTTAATAATAGTATTGAAGATTTTGCGGATAATGTTTATACATACGCTAAGTGGGATGGTGATGCCAGTGAAAGCTGGATTGAAGGTGAACAGATATATTTTTACAGAAAACTCATTAAAGATAGTACGCAGTATGATGATTCACATCCGCTTAAAACATTTTTTGATGAAAATGCATTACACATTTATACGTTGGATGAGATTGAACAAATGATTGTAGAAAAAGAAAAGGAAGAAGGGTTAACGGATTTCATAAAACAAGGCAAAAATGTCGAATGGCTAGAGCTGAAATAGGAAAGTTTTAGCGAAGTTGAATAGGAGTGGGAATAATGGGTATGACAATTGGCTTTTTAGCGTTTCTTGCTAGTATCGCAGTTATTGGCGATTATCCTAAGTGTAAACTTGTAAGTGAGTATAAGTGGTTACTGTTTGCTCCTATCATAGGATTTCTGGCTGTTTCATACAGCATTTTTTTAGATGTAAATACAAACGTTCCTCATAATGAAAATGTGACAAAATTGGTGAAGGTAGAAGATGAAGATGGAGAGGTATACTACTGGAATCTATTAATTGATGTAGATAGCGACACGGATGATGATGGCCACATGGAATACTTGGCATATGAGGTTAGGGGATATGTGTCTCCCAAAAACGGAAAGATTATAAAAGTTGATCCATATGGATATGAATGCTTTGGTACAGAGGCGAGCTTTTATGATTGTGATAAAGATGGATTTCAGTATAAAACTGTTGTTAATAAGCAGGACGTTGATGTATCTATAATTGAAAGAGTAACAGCTATGGGAACTATAAAAATTATCCTGTATATTTGCATGTTTTTTGTTTCGCTTTATGCTATTTTCATTTCAATCAAAGTATTTAAGCTTTTGAAGGCTGGTGAAAGAAAATAAGTTTACGATGGCAATGTTTAGTGAGCGTTGAAAATGAGTATGAAATATCTCGATTATATTGTAATAATATACTCAAAATCAACTTGACAGTATGATTTTGATGAGTTAAGTTTAGAATAGGTACGATAATACAGGAAATACAAGAAGAAATATACTGAAATTAAACTTGGAGTAGCCATATCATGGACATTTATTTTGAATTACTAAAGCATCCAGTGTTTTCAATTGAAGATGTTTGCACGTATATAGAAAATGCGCGCACCGCCCGCGTTTCTCTTGAAAAGATGATGGGAAGTGGCAAGGTGCTTAAAATACGCAATGGCTTATATACATGCGTAAGTGGAGAAAATGGTGGACCAGTAGCTGATCGATTTCAGATTGCAAGTGCTATAACATCGACATCCTATGTATCGCATCATTCAGCGTTTGAGTACTATGGAGTATCAGATCAGGTCTTTAATGAAGTATATGTTAGTTCACAGACACGATTTCAAGATTTCTATTTTGATGGATATAACTATCATTTTATCCGCGCTAAAATCACTGATGGCGTTTACACTCCCGAATATAGTGGTGGTATCAAGATAACAGATAAAGAGCAGACAATGCTTGATTCAATTAAAGACATGAATCGTATTGCAGGACTGGAAGAGGTTATTTCTTGCATGACTTCTTTTAAACTTCTTGATGAAGAAAAAATATTGAAATATCTTAGAAAATACGACAGCATATTTTTGTGTCAGAAGGTAGGTTTTCTAACTGAATTATTTCAGGAGGAGCTTGGCATAAGCACTGATTTTTTAAATGCATGCGAAGATATGATTGGAAATTCAAAACGTTATTTGACTGAAGATGCAATAGAAGTAGCATATTCAAGAAGATGGAAACTTGTTTATCCGGAAAATATTAAATACATAAAGAATGGGGAATTTTTAGATGCCGACATTTAATAGACAAGAGCTTGATAATAAAGCAAGGGGATACGGCTTTAACAGGGATACTTTTGAGAAAGTGGTCAGGCTTAAACAAATACTTACATTTATTAACACAGATGAGTACCTAAAGGAGCATTTGCTCTTGAAAGGCGGTACAGCAATCAATCTTACTGTGTTTGATTTGCCAAGGCTGTCAGTGGATATTGATCTTGATTTTGTTCCCAATATGTCTCGTGAGGGGACTGCTGATTCGAGAGAAATTGTTACTGGTATTATTAAGCGGTACATGGACGAAGAAGGGTATACGCTTTCCGCTGATTCACGTTTTAGCCATAGTCTTGATGCTTTTCACTACAACTATATAAATGCAGCAGGGAATAAAGATATGATTAAGATAGAAATAAACTATTCCCTTAGAGCGCATGTACTTGAGCCTGAGAATCGTGTGATAATAACGGATGCGTTTGGAGACAGGATTTTTATTAAGACAGTTGCTGCTATGGAAATATTTGCAGCTAAAACCAATGCTCTTATGAGCAGAGCTGCAGCGCGAGATTTATATGATTTTTGCAATATGATAGATTATGATACTTTTGCTGATAGAGAGGAACTTTTTAGGAAATGTATAATATTTTATGCAACTATCTCTGCTAAAGATGTAAATAAGACTTTTGATACAAAGGCAATTGATGGCTTGAAATTCATGAGAATACGAGCAGATCTTTTTCCTGTGATTGCTGAGAAATCAAACTTCGATTTGGAAGGCAAGAAGAAACAGGCAAAAGAGTATATCGCAAAACTCATGATTCCGACTGAAAAAGAAACAGAGTATATGGAAAGATTTATACAGAAAGAGTATAGGCCAGAACTACTCTTTGATGATGAAAACATAGTAAGCAGAATCGCCGAGCATCCGATGGCATTATGGAAATGCAGAAAAAGCTAGTAGTCCTGTTCGCTATTTTTTACCCCCTCATACCAAACTATGTAAAAAGGGGGTAAACATACCAAGAGCCTTATTCTCCGCAGTATGTTTAGATTTTATGCAGTAGTATCGCATGTTGAAACAGTCGTTCTCTTAACGAGAACGACCTGAAAGGGCGTTGGAGTTTAGAGACGACTGTTGTTCCGATATCGCATATATGCGATATTGGAACTTCCTTGTGAAAAAGTGGTGAGAAGAGTACAACGGTCCATGCGATAGCGCATTGGTACTATTAAAAATCTATCTGAATTATTTCATTTATGGCGGACGCCTTGTGCGGCCGCATATCTAGTCCACCAACAGTATTTTTTGCTGTTGTGATCGGATTATTTTCAAATTCGAATAAAACACATGCTATTTTGAACAGCTTTTTGGGATTTATTCAAGTTGACCCCTGTTGAGATGCGGCTTTTTTGACCTTTCAACAGGCTGAAACATACACTTTTTACTTTTGAAATTGCAATTATCGGGATATCAACAGTGAGAAAAGCCAGTATCTTCCTGTTGGATATTGCGAAAACGATGATTCCAACAGTGAGAAAAGCCAGTATTTCCCTGTTGGATATTGCGAAAACGATGATTCCAACAGTGAGAAAAGCCAGTATTTCCCTGTTGGATATTGCGAAAACGATGATTCCAACAGTGAGAAAAGTCAATATCTCCCTGTTGGATATTGCGAAAACGATGATTCCAACAGTGAGAAAAGCCAATATCTTCCTGTTGCTTATTGCGAAAACGATGATTCCAACAGTGAGAAAAGCCAGTATCTCCCTGTTGCTTATTGCGAAAACAATAATTTCAACAGTAAGAAGACACCATAGCACCCTGTTGGTCATTAGAAAATCAGTAATATCAACAGGGTGAGAATAAGAAAAGAGAATAATTACAGAAAGATTATAAATCTAACAACATGTTGAAGCAGAAGAAAATCAGAAAAAACAGAAAACATTAAAAAAGAAAGGAAAATCAATAAACGATGGAAGGGTTAAAAGAACTTATATTGAAGGAAGAAAAAAGATTAAGAGGAATCAAAGAAATAGTAGATTCAAGGCTTGTCGATGTTCCCAGCGGAACACTACGAGTGACTAAATCAAAGAATTGTATTCAATATATACAATGTTTTGAAGATTGTACAGAGCAGGGGTACAAGCTGTCCTATATCAAAAAGCAAGATATGTCTATTGCATATCGCTTAGCTCAGAAGTCTTATGATCAGAAAATAAAGAGACTTGTAGACAGACGCATAAAGCAGCTTCAGAAACTTGCAAAAGAATACGAGGACAATGAGATTGAGGAAATATATGATAAGCTTCATCACATCAGGAAAACAATGATTCATCCTGTAGAAATACCATGGGAGCAAAGACTTGCAGAATGGAAGAGAGTTCCGTATGTCGGAAAAGAGTTTAAGCCTGACATGATTGAAATTTATACCAAGAAAGGTGAGAGAGTTCGTTCTAAATCAGAGAAAATTATGGCGGATACTTTTTATGATCTTGGGATTGAGTACAAATATGAATGCCCATTGAAATTAAAAGGCTATGGTGTCGTGTATCCTGATTTTACATTCTTTAGAAAAAGAGATTGTAAGGAAGTATACTGGGAACATGACGGAAAGATGAATGACGCTGACTATGCTGAGAAAGCAATTCGGAAGATAAACACATATATCGCAAATGGGATATTTCCCGGAGATAATCTGATAGTGTCCTTCGAATCATCCGGTGTTGTGATTAATGATAATATTATTAAAAAAATGATCAAAAAATACCTTTTATAATATATTAATAGATTATCAAGGGTACTATCGAATTAAGATTTTGCGGCTATTACTATAGGAGTTCTTTCGCTTGGAAAAGAATGTAAGATAGAAAAATAAGATTTTCTGAATCTGTAGTTATATATATTTAGCATAAGAAATATGATGTGGAGGAATACAGATATTATGTACGTCAGAACAGTAAGCAATTATAATGGAACATTCATTTTGTCCATGGTTTATGCCGTTGTAGATGGTGGGAGAGACAGCAAGTATATTGTATATAATAAGTGGAATGATTCTTTTGAGCTTGTTGACTACTGGGATAAGACGCAAGGGTACTGGGCTAATAAAATCTACAGAATACGGAAGGAAACAGACGGTTTTGTAGAATATGAGAATGAGCAACTTTTAGAGCTGAATAAGTACTGTGAAGAAAACAATTTGAAGATACCGATGACAGAATTTCTTTGGGGGTATCCTGATGTGTGCGAAAATTATGCGTTCATCTGCGATATTATCATGAACAGAGTGGTTCCGGCCAATCGATATCAGATACAAAAAAGAGACATACCTGATCTAAAAGAGTGGAAATACATAAATACAGAAGAAGATATACAGGAGTTTATGGATTTTTTCATGGGTTTTCATGATTCTAAAATGGAAAAGCTTACTTATGAAGAATCTGAAGAAAAGGGTACGAAAGTAAATGTTATATTCGATAATGAGTACTGGTTCGGCAAGGTTGAATTATGTTTTGAAGGAGTTTTAGATCTGAGAATCGCTCCTCCTATAGATTTTGACAGTTCAGAGCTAGATTCAGCTACCCTCCAGATTGACGATGAAGGTTTTTTCTGGGCAGATGAATACATGGAAAAGCCCGATATGACGTATGATGGAAGTATTATTCGTGCACTTTCTTTGAAGTGGAAAAAACTTGAATGTCATGCGGCGAATTAAGAGCGGAGATTTTGGCAGATTTATTTCGGCGATTTACTTGCTCATATGCACGGTCCTTTTTTTGAACCGCAAGCAAATATACTCAAATTGTTACAGACGGAGCTGATTATGTTGCGTCAAATTATGCATGGGAAACAGCTGGATATTTTTGGGAAATTAATACATTGAATCAGGAAATTGATGAAGGCGCTACTATAGATGATGTAAGTAAAGTGGTTAATAGTGGTAACGTATCGACATTTGGGAAGAGAATGTTATCAAAAAATAAGCAGTTCATATGATGAATATTATAGTGACTGAGCATTCTTGAGATTATAATTGAATTTAGGGTGAGTTTATGAAAAGAAGATATTTATTTGGATTTTTGACGTGTTTTATCGTACTTATTGGATGCTCAAAAAGTGAAGAAAGAAATAATGCTATTTCTGGTACAGAGCTGTCGTCCGAAGTGGTTAATCCGATTGGAGATGAAAATACCTCGGCGGAGTCCTGTGAAGAAATGAGTAATGATGTTAGCTTATCATCAGGAGATGTTCAGATAGATATTTTATTAAAAGATGAGGTAATAATATCTGATTCAGAAAAGCTTGAGTATACTGGATGGAATGACAGTAAAGAGGTTTTTAGAGTGGCAATTCAGCGTGCGGAACACAGTGATTCTAAGTATGATCATTTGAAGGATTATTTTTTTGTAAAACATGATTCGGATTCGATAAGTTGGTTCGCTGTAGATTATCCTGACTTAGAGGATATACATGCAGACAGGCATATAGAGGCAGCTTGTGATTTCAGTTATGAATATGTTGATGTCACGTTTGATGGAAATAAAGATATTATAATATTTCTAGGATATCAGGGAGCACATGGTTCAATAAAAAATTGTGCATATGTTTATGATAATGGAGATTATAAATACAAAAAATCTTTTGAAGATATACCAAATTACAGCATTAATAGTGATGAGAAGGTTATTGAAGGTACATGTAATTTAAATAATTATGAAATTGCTAATTCAAAATATGAGTATAATGATGGTGAATTTAATAAGATAGAAGAAACAGTAGAAGACTTAAGTTTATGAATACATAAAGTCATATTACATTAAAAAAGCAATCTTCTGTTTGGGCAAGTGGAGCACAAACAGAAGATTGCTATTTTTTAGTCTTTCTTGTAGAACATAGATTCATAACCATCGGCTCTGAGGAACAGACCGTTTGCCCATGTTGGAATTATGGCCATTTGTTCGCAGATATAATCAACGGATTTATCCATAGGGCACTCTATGATTACTTCGTTATGGACATGTGCGCAGATATTATATGCGGATAGGTTTTTCATGGAGTTGCAGAGAATATCGTGGCTAATGGCTTGGATGATATTTTCGACAAGTTTTCCTCCGAAGGTTTCAAGTCTGGTCCAGTGCTTGGTTCCGTCGGTGCCTTCATACGTAATACTCTCTGAACCATATTTGTTAATACCAATCTGAGGTTTGACGTAGGAGAGCATCCTTCCTGAAGGCAAAATAATAAAGAGCATCCCGGATTTGCAGATAAACTGTATTCCATGAGTTTCCGTAGCGGTTTTGTTGATAATAGCAGCCTTGGCGGTCCTATCAACTTCGTACCACAGGGATACGATCTTTGGATTTGATTCACGCCACATATCTACAAGGGGCTGGAGCTCGTATTCTTCCATTCCGGCTTCAATGGCGCCCATAGCTTTTAAAGCACCAACACTTCCGCCATAGCCGCAGGACAGTTCACATTGTTTTCCCTTTGAACGTAGTTCACCGTTTATTCCATGCTTTACAACAGGTTTTTTAAACATTCTGCTGGCTGTCTCACAGTAGATATCGCCGTTATTTGCAAATACTTCCATGCGCCATTCTTCACCAGCAAGCTATGAAAGAACTCTTGCTTCGATAGCTGCAAAGTCTGCAACGATAAACTTATATCCCGGATGGGGGATAAGGGCGGTTCTTGTAAGCTCAGATAAAACCTCCGGTACAGAATCGTACAAGAAGGAGAGTAGTTCATAGTCGCCTCGTTTTAGAGTATCTCTAACGATTTCAAGCTCATCCATTTCATTCCTTGGAAGGCTTTGTAGCTAGTATCCCCCTACCTGCAAAACGACCTGTGTGGGAGCCATAGAATGCAAAACATCCACGAGCTCTTTTATCTTTACAGATCATATTTGCCATAACTGATTTGAAGTATGTTATGTTGTCACGATCTTTGCATAATAATTGTGACAGCTCGTCAGATAAGTTATACAATTTATCTGACGAAAAAGGTGAGAAATGTAGCATTACTCAGTAAAGAGGACAGGGAGGTCCTTTTTTCTCGTACAGCAGAGAAAATGAAAATGCATCCTTCTATTGTTGAAAAGGATTTTTGGGTGTGTTTTATGCTGGATCATTTATTTCATGATTGCATTTATAAGGATGCATTTGTATTTAACTTGTAAAAAAAGAACTTGGTTCTATAAAGTATGATCCTATACTTGGTTGTCCGTTATGCAGAAACGAGGAAGAGAAGGAAAAATATAAACGATATACAGCTCTGGCTAATAAGGTTTCAAAGCTTGGTAGGCATCCTGCAAGGTCTATATTTAATAACGAACCTGGTGGAAATATTTTAAGAAATAATGAAATTACACAGAGTTGGATAGAAAAAGGGAATAGATTGATAGAAGTGGAGCCAGGAGTCTGGATTGATCCTGGATTTTAGGAGATAGAAGATGAGTATTAATGAATTGATAGAGAAAAATAATATTGCAATAGTTGCAAAAGCAGATTTAAAAAATAAGAGATTTGAAATAATAAAAAGTAATCTAGAGCTTGAGTCGTATGATTTATTTGAACAGTTGATTCTTTTTGGTAATACAGATACTCTTTTGGAAAGCGTTGAGGGGCAGATTCTACCTAGGATTTGGACGCAAGGTAATACAAAATGTGTAGTATGTAAGCCTAATAATGAGCTACTTATTGCTTTATTCTATGAAAACAGTATGGATGCTAAAGAGAACTATTTTTATGCAAAAGAGCTGGATTCACTGCTTAAAGATATTATAAAGTAAGTGCAGAGTGGAATAACTAATAATTGGGATTCAGATAAAAAAGAAAACGAGTTATCATGATTATCAGAAGGTTGACACGGTGGAACTCCATGATATTGAAAATGAACACTGTTTAAGTCATACTTAAAGAGTTCTGAGCTTGATAGGTACATTTACGATATTGAGACTGATACTAAAGCTACAATGAATGCCCTTAATGGAATGGCAGTTTACAATCCAGATGTCAAAAAGATTACCATGACGCCGGTAGCACAGATGGCTGCAAAGATGATGAACAGTGCGGGTATTGTTGCGAATCCGACCGTTTCATTGACGGAAGGCGAGACGCTACTCCGGAGGATATTCCAAGATAGGAGAATATTAAGATGACAAATTCTATTAAATGGTTAGAAAATTGGTATAAAGACAATTGTTATGATGAATGGGAGCATTCATATGGTGTAAGAATCGGAACTTTGGATAATCCAGGGTGGTCGGTAGAAGTTGATTTAGAATATACCAATATGGAAGATAAAGAATTTCCAGAGCTGGAAGTAGATAATTCTGATGATGACTGGATTGATTGTTTTGTGAGAAATAATCAATTTATGGGATATGGTGATCCAGGCAAATTAGAAGAAATAATCAAAGTATTTAAAGAATGGGTTGAAAGTTTTGAAAAGGATTCGAAATTAAAAGATATAGTCAGAAACAAAATAAGTCCAAACATGGATGCAGATAAAAAACATGTCATGTTTATCAAGAATCATGATACCGGGAAAATATTGAACTATAAGGTGTATAATCCCAATCCGGAGAAGTCATGTGGATTTGATGAAATAATCAGATATGATGCGGTAGGTGTTTCTTTTAACAAGATAACCGCAGAAATTGTAAAGTCTCCACATGTTCATGATCCAAATACTCCGGGAGGCGTGAGAAAAGCTGAATCGGATGAAATCCCAGGATAAAGGAGCAAATAATGACTAATTATATTAAGTGGTTAGAGGAATGGTATAAAGATAATTGTGATGGAGATTGGGAACATACCCATGTTATGCAAATTGATACTATTGATAATCCAGGATGGTGTGTGACGATTGATTTTGAGGATACAGAACTGGAAGATAAAGAATTTCCAATGCTTAGAATCGATAATTCTGATGATGACTGGGTTATTTGCTATGTGAAAAATAAGAAATTCATAGGTAGTGGAGATTCAGATAAACTCGAAGAAATAATCAAAATATTTAAGGAGTGGGTTGAGAGCAACCAATAATTTTTGTATATCGTTTTAGATAAGAATAGATATATGCCTGTAGGTACTAGATTTAAAGTTCTAGTACTTACAGGCTTTTTTACATTCTTTTTACAGAAACATGATAGTTGATTTTACGAGACATTTATAACATTTGTTCTAGGAGGTGAATTATATGAAGAGATTATGGAATGTTGTAAATGGTCTTGCCGTAAAAAGAAACGTAAAGATAATAGTGTTTCTTTTGATTTTTGTAGCAGTCAATATATGTATAGGTATGGGACTATGGCTTCTGTTTGGAAGAATCTTATTTCCGGGATTAGAATGGCTATTCTGTTTTATGGGCTATCCGGCAATATTTGTAGGATTCTTTGGCGGTGTAATTTACATATACAAGCATGAGTTTGCATAACTTTTACTGAAGTTTTACTTATGAATGATAATGAATTTTACAAAGCATAGATATGCTAAATGTGTTGCAACAAACAAGGCGTCACAAGAAAATAAACAATGGAAAGATGAGGTTTTTATTATGAAAAAGAAATTATTTGCAGCAATAACAGCTGTATGTTTACTGGCAGTCGCATTTATGGGATGTGGATCTGAAGGAACAGAAAATGGGGACTTAAAAGGAAATATAACATTGGCAGGATCTACCTCGATGGAAAAGTTGTGTGAGGCAATGTCTGAAAGTTTTATGGAAGCAAATCCAGGTGTAACAGTTACAGTAGAATATACAGGTTCTGGTGCTGGACTTGAATCTCTTGCAGCCGGTTCTGTAGATATTGGAAATGCTTCAAGAGGATTAAAGGATGGAGAAAAAGCAAATGGATCTGTAGAAAACGTAGTTGCAATCGATGGTATTGCGGTAATTATAGATAAGAATAATAGCGTAACAGATATATCTTCTGAAAATCTTGTAAAGATTTATACCGGTGAGATTACAAATTGGAATGAAATTGGTGGAGAAGATCAGCCTATCGTAGTGATTGGAAGAGAAGCGGGTTCTGGTACAAGGGATGCGTTCGAGGAGCTTCTTGAAGTTAAGGATGCATGTACATATGCGCAGGAGCTTGATTCGACCGGAGCAGTTCTCGCAAAGGTAGCATCTACTCCCGGTGCAATTGGTTATGTTTCTCTTGATGTAGTTGATAGTACAGTAATTGGCTTAAAGATTGATGGAGTAGAACCAACAGAAGAGCAGATTCTTGCCGGTTCATATCTTCTTCAGAGACCTTTTGTAATGGCAACAAATGGTGAGATCGGTGAGCAAAATGAATTGGTTCAGGCTTGGTTTGCATATATTAACTCAGATGCAGGTAAGGAAGTTATCAAGAAGGTTGGACTTATTATTCCACAGTAAGGGGAGCACATGAAGAAAAAAGCATTTATAGAAAAAACGGCAAATATCATTTTACTGATCTGTGCTGTAGTAGCTATATTTGCAGTATGTGCGATTACACTATATATGTTCATAAAAGGCACCCCGGCTTTAAAAGAAGTCGGGGTTTCTGATTTACTGTTTGGAACTATATGGAAGCCTACTGCAAGTAACCCATCCTTTGGGATAGGTTACATTATATTAACATCAATTGTGGGAACCTGTGCTGCGATACTGATCGGTGTGCCGATAGGATTACTAACAGCTGTATTTTTGTCAGAAATGGCTGGTAAGAGGTTAGGCACTGTTGTAGGTAGTGCTGTAGAACTTTTAGCTGCAATACCTTCCGTAATCTATGGCCTTATTGGAATGATGGTGCTTAATCCTATTATGTTTAAGATTGAAAGAATGCTGTTTGCAGAGAAAAATGCACACCAGTATACAGGCGGTGCAAATATGCTTTCCGCGATCATTGTACTTGCAATTATGATTTTACCTACAGTAATCAGTGTCAGTACATCTTCTCTTAAGGCAGTATCAGATAACTTACGAGCTGCGTCATTGGCACTTGGTGCCACTAAGGAACAGACAATATTTTGGACTGTAATTCCTGCAGCAAAATCCGGAATATTAACGGGAGTTGTACTTGGAATCGGTCGAGCGCTTGGTGAAGCAATGGCTATCAATATGGTTGCGGGTGGTGCAGTAAATATACCACTTCCGTTTAATTCAGTCAGAACGCTTACTACTCAGATTGTCAGTGAAATGGGGTATGCAAGTGGAACACACAGACAGGTCCTTTTTACAGTCGGATTGGTTCTGTATGTATTCATAATGATTGTTAATTGTGTTTTACTGAAGACAAGGAAGAGAGGCTTCGAACATGGCGATTAACACAAGAAAAATCAAAGATTTCAGTATTCGAATGCTGATCTATATATGCGCTGCTTTTTCAGTATTCTTAGTGATTGGAATCATTATATATGTGCTGATGAAGGGCTTGTCAGCAGTGAACTGGTCGTTTCTTACATCTGTGACCAGTGTGCTTAAAGGAACTGTTGGAATCGCCGGAAATATTGTAAATACAATCCTGATTATTTTTATTTCGATGGTTATTGCAACACCTATAGGCGTTGGAAGTGCAATTTACTTAAACGAATATGCAAAGCCGGGAAAGGTTGTAACATTAATCGAATATGCTACAGAAACATTGTCAGGTATCCCATCAATTATCTTTGGTTTATTTGGAATGATGTTCTTTGGTGAAAAGTTAGGATTAGGGTATTCACTACTGACTGGTTCGCTCACGCTTATCATTATGGTTCTGCCGCTCATAACAAGAAATACCCAGGAGGCATTAAAGACTGTACCAAATACTTACCGTAATGGAGCAATAGGTCTTGGAAGTGGAAAGTGGCATATGATTCGTACAATATTAATTCCGAGTGCTATGCCCGGTATTATTACCGGAGCCATACTTGCAATTGGAAGAATTGTTGGTGAATCGGCTGCGCTTTTATTTACTGCAGGGAGTGCAAAACTGCTGCCAAAGGGAATAGATGGATTATTTGATAAGCCTTTTCAATCTGGTGGAACACTCACAATACAAATGTATCTGTCTGCAACAAGCGAGGGTGATTTTGAAACAGCTTTTGGAATAGCTGTGGTACTTTTGATAATTGTTCTTGGAATTAACCTTACAACCAAGGCACTTACAAAGCATTTCGATGTTACAAGAAAGGAATAAAAATGGGAAATACTAAGATATTAGTAAAAAACTTAAATCTTTTTTATGGTGAAAATCACGCGCTAAAAGATGTAAGTATGGAGATAAAAGAAAGAGCAATCACGGCTTTCATTGGACCATCAGGATGTGGGAAATCTACTTTCCTGAAGACGCTAAACAGAATGAATGACATGGTGGACGGTGTGAAAATAACCGGAACTGTAGAAATAGATGGTGAAGATATTTATGAAGGGAAAATAGATACTACGCTTCTTAGAAAAAAGGTCGGAATGGTTTTTCAGCAGCCTAATCCATTTCCTATGAGCATATATGATAACATAGCTTATGGACCAAGAGTACATGGTATCAAGGATAAGAAGAAGCTGGATAAGATTGTAGAGGATAGTTTAAGAGGTGCCGCTATTTGGGAAGAGGTAAAGGATAGATTAAAAAAATCTGCCTTATCTTTATCCGGAGGACAACAGCAGAGAATCTGTATAGCAAGAGCTCTTGCTGTAGAACCGGAGATTCTGCTTATGGATGAACCTACATCAGCACTTGATCCGATCTCAACAACTAAAATTGAAGACCTAATGGATGAATTAAAGAAGAAATATACAGTCATTGTGGTAACGCATAACATGCAGCAGGCTGTCAGAGTTTCTGATTATACTGCATTTTTCCTGGTAGGGGAAATGGTGGAATTTGGTGAAACAAAGCAGATATTTTCATATCCAAGGGATAAGAGAACAGAAGATTATATAACAGGAAGGTTTGGTTGATGAAAGGAGCTACAATACATGAGAAGTAAATTTGATGAGCAGCTTTTGGAGCTAAATAAAGAAATGATAGAAATGGGGAATAAAATAATTCTATCCATTAAAAAAGCAATCGAAGCGTTGGTGGCACGTGATGAAAATACGGCCAAGGCTATTATGGAAAGTGATGCAGAGGTAGATCATCTTCAGAAGAAAATTGAAGGCATTTGCTTTAATCTTTTAATTCAGCAGCAACCTGTAGCCAGAGACCTTCGTACAGTGACTGCTGCTATGAAAATGGTAACAGATATGGAAAGAATAGGAGATCATGCTGCGGATATTTCTGAAATGACAATTCTAATGGGGCAGAATAGTCAGATTGATAAGTTTGAGCATATATCCCAAATGGCTACAGAAACAATGATTATGCTTAACCACAGTATAGAAGCATATGTTGAGAAGAATGTAATTAAGGCAAAGGAAGTTATAGAGCATGATGATATTGTAGATGATTTATTTGTTGAGGCTAAGAAGGATGTTATAGAACTAATCCTTAATAGTCCAAGTGAAGGGGAAGGGGCAACGGATATTTTGATGATAGCAAAGTACTTTGAACGAATAGGGGATCATGCAACAAATATAGCAGAGTGGGTAATTTATTCACTAAAGCAGAAGGAGGATGAAGATGAAGTATAAAGATATTAAAGAGAATGAAGAGGTACAGGCATTAATATCGAAGGGAAATGAAAACCTTGGAATATTGGGGTATACAGATCATTCAGAAGTACATGCAGCTTTGGTAGCCGAGCGCGCTGCCAGTATTCTTGAGATTCTTGGATACAAAAAGAAACAGATTGAACTTGTTAAGGTGGCTGCATATATGCATGACATTGGGAATGCCATTAATCGTAGCAGGCATGCAGAGTATGGTTCGCTACTCGCAAATGACATATTAAAGGAAACAGGCATGGATAGGCAGGATAGACTTACAGTGGTTTCTGCAATAGCTCATCATGACGAGTCAACAGGTGGAGCTACAGATGTTATATCAGCTGCACTCATTATTGCGGACAAAACTGATGTTAGAAGAAACAGGGTGCGTCAGAAACCAAAGGCCAGCTTTGATGTTCATGACAGAGTAAATTATGCTGTTACCAAAACAGATCTTATTGTTGATAAGGATAAGAAGCAAATTACATTAAATCTCGAAATTGATGAGAGAATCTGTACCATGTATGAATATTTTGATATTTTTCTAGGTAGAATGATGATGTGCAGAAAAGCATCAGAACTATTGGGAGTAACATTCAGATTGATGGTTAATGGAAATAAAGCGTTGTAATAGCGTGCAATCTTGAAATTTTACACAGATTTTACATAACTATGTTCATACATTTTACTTGCGTTTTATATTCTGATACCTGGAAGAATATCAGAAATATAAGGAAGGAATCTGTATGGACATTTTTAATTTGCTTAATATGATAGGCGGTTTGTCGCTGTTTCTATATGGGATGAATATTATGGGAGATGGCCTCTCCAAAATGGCTGGTGGTAAGTTGGAAACAATTCTGGAGACCCTTACCAAAAAGCGTATTTTTGCAGTTCTTCTCGGAGCCGGAGTAACAGCAGTCATTCAGTCGTCATCAGCTACGACAGTTATGGTAGTTGGGTTTGTAAATTCAGGGATTATGAAACTGTCGCAGTCTGTTGGAATAATAATGGGTGCGAATATCGGTACGACGATTACGTCATGGCTTTTATCACTTACCGGAATAGAAGGTAGTACTATTTGGCTTAAGTTGTTGAAACCATCTTCTTTTTCTCCCGTTCTTGCGGCTATTGGCATTATTTTCATGATGACTGGTAAAGAGGAGTCGAAGAAAAAGGATGCAGGTGGAATATTACTTGGCTTTACCATTTTGATGTTTGGTATGGAAACCATGAGTGGGGCAGTATCGGGACTAGCCGATAATCCATCTTTCACCAAAGTAATGACTGCATTTAGTAATCCGATTATTGGCATGGTAGTTGGTGCCGTTCTTACAGCGATAATCCAGAGTTCTTCAGCTTCTGTGGGAATATTGCAAGCCCTATGCGCGACAGGAGCAGTTCATTATTCTGTGGCTCTGCCGATTATCATGGGACAGAACATTGGAACATGCGTAACCAGCATAATATCTTCCATTGGAGCTAATAAAAATGCCAGAAGAGCGGCTATGATACATCTGTATTTTAACCTTATTGGCACTACATTATTTATGATTCTCTTTTATATTATAAATGTATTTGTAGATTTTGCCTTTTTGGGTCAATCGGCTAATGCAGCAGGTATCGCCCTTATTCATAGTCTGTTTAATATTGGTGCAACGATTTGTTTGTTTCCATTTTCCGATGGTCTTGTTAAACTGGCAGAAATTACGATATCCAGTAATAATGAAAAAGAAGACACTAAAGAAAAAACTGTTTATATTGATGAGAGATTTCTTGAGAGCCCTGCTTTTGCCATGGAATTATGTAGGACAAAAGCAAGAGAGATGGCAGAGCTTGTTCAAAAATCAATCGAGCTGGCATCGGAGGCTCTTTTAGATTACACTTCTGATGGTGCAAAAGAAGTTGACAGGATTGAATCGTTGATTGATGAGTATGAAGATGTACTTGGTTCATATCTTGTAAAATTATCAAGTAAAAATATCTCTGCCCAAGACAGCAGGAGCATGTCTGTTATTTTACACAGTATTAGTGATTTTGAAAGAATTTCAGATCACGCCCTTGATATTGCAAAATCGGCGAAAGAGATTCATAAGAAGGAATTATCTTTTTCAAAGTCTGCCGAACGCGAAATTGTGGCAATAAACAGTGCAGTAAGAGATATTTGTGCTCTGACGGTATATAGCTTTTGCAATGACGATAATGAGAAAGCAACTCATGTAGAGCCTTTAGAGGAAGTGATAGATACTCTTACAAAGCGAATAAAAGAGAATCATATAAAAAGGCTCAAAAAAGGAAAATGTTCTATTGAGATGGGATTTATTCTTGAAGATATTTTGACGGGGCTTGAAAGAGTTTCAGATCATTGCTCAAATATCGCTTTAGAGCTTATCACTATCTATGATAATGATTACAACACACATGGATATTACAAGAATTTTTCTGATGAAGAGAGGGCTTCATTTTATAATGAATATAAAAAGGTACTAAAAAAGTATCCCTTAACTAAGAAAGAAATAAAGAAAATAAAAAAGGCAGAGATGTATAATGGCAATAATCTATATTGTTGAAGATGATGATAATATAAGGGAAATTGAAGAATTTGCGCTTATGAATGCCGGACATAAAGTTTTGGGGGTCAAGTGTGCAAAGGATTTTTACAAAAAAATAGAGGAAGTAATACCCGACTTATGTCTGATTGATATCATGCTTCCTGATGAAAATGGGAATGAGATTGTAAGGCATTTGCGCAGAAAGTCGGACACAAAGAAATTGCCAATCATAATGGTAACTGCAAAAACATCTGAGCTTGATCTTGTAAAGGGGATTGAGGACGGTGCAGATGATTATATCAAGAAACCATTTTCTGTAATGGAACTTATTTCAAGAGTCAAAGCATTACTCAGAAGAACGCTTGCTGATGAAGTGAAAGAATTATGCCTGGATGGGATCGTTGTAAATAATGCTAAACATGAGGTCTCGATTGATGGAAAGTCGGTAGAATTAACATACAAAGAGTATGAGTTATTGTCGCTATTTATTGCTAATAGGGGAATTGTGCTGACCAGAGAAATAATAATGGATGAGGTATGGGGAACCGATTACGAGGGTGAAACAAGAACTATTGATATGCATGTGAAAACTCTTCGTCATAAGCTTGGAGAGTATGGTTCCAGAATAAAAACCATCAGAAATGTGGGTTACGTAATCGAATGAAAAACAAAATAAATAAAAGACTGGTTGGGATTGCTGTTCTTGCAGTAATTGCCGCAGTTGTAGGGATTACAATTATATATTATGGCCTGTTTCAGAGACAGGTGCGGGCAGACTTATCAGTTAGTGCAAAACTATTAAAGGATACGCATTATTTTGAGTCGGTTAATAATGATGCAGATGAGATCGATTTATCTACTGATATCGAAGAACTTCGTGTTACCTGGATTGCAGAAGATGGAACGGTACTTTATGATAATGATACTTCGGCAGATCTTTTGACAAATCATAATGACAGACCGGAGATACAGGAAGCGTTTTCTGACGGCGTGGGAGAAGCTGTCAGAAAATCAGATACTATGAACAAGAATACATTTTATTATGCAATCCTTTTAGATAATGGAACTGTACTTCGAGTAGCAACTGATGCGCAAAGTCTTTTGTCTGTTTTTGTTTCGGTGGCGCCTGTTATAACTTTGATCATTTTAATTATTTTATCAGTGTGCATAGTGATTTCGCATTTACTTACAAAACAGCTGTTAAAGCCGATAGAAATAATGGTTTCAAATCTGGAAAATTCTGATTATGAATCTCCATATAAGGAACTTGATCCTCTTTCTGAAATGCTAAGATCCCAGCATGCAGATGTGCTGGCGGCTGCGAAAGCCAGACAGGATTTTACGGCTAATGTATCACATGAGTTAAAGACGCCGCTAACAGCAATTTCCGGTTATGCAGAACTATTAGAAGGCGGGATGGCCTCAGAAGAAAAGCAGAATCATTTCTATCGGGAAATTCGTAAAAATGCAGACAGATTGCTTGCGCTGATCAATGATATCATTAAACTCTCGGAACTGGATAGGGTAGATCATGGGATGGAATTCGAGAAAATAGATTTGTATGATGTGGCTCATGAGTGCGTGAATGAATTATCAGTCAGTGCAAAGCTTAAAGATATTACTATAGCCATTGATGGTAAAGAAAGTATTATACGTGGCAATAAAGAAATGATAAAGGAACTTATTGAAAACCTGGTTCAAAATGCTATCAGATATAACAATCCGGGTGGAAAAGTTTTGGTATCGGTTAATACTATAGACAATTCGCCCTGCTTGATTGTAAAAGATAACGGAATCGGAATTCCTGCAGCCGATCAACAGAGAGTTTTTGAAAGATTCTATAGAGTTGACAAAAGCAGATCCAAAGCCACAGGTGGAACAGGGCTTGGACTTGCGATTGTAAAGCATATTGTTGAAATTCATGATGCAAAAATAGAGTTGGACAGCGCCCCGGGAGTAGGGACGACGATATCGGTTCTGTTTTAGTACATCTCTTATCTACATGGAAAGAAATGTATACCTTAGACAGAAATGGTTAGAATAGATACATAAATTTAGTAAACGCAGGAATGATTTCCGGTGAACCATATATTATTCAGGGCAGAATCATTAGTAAATTATGTGATGAAGGAGAAGCGTGTAGAGGTTGAAAAGATGATAGAAACGGAAAGACTCATTCTTAGAGAGTATAAAACAGATGATTTTGACGCCCTGTATGAGATAATGTCGGATGTTGAGACAATGCAGCACTATCCGGCACCGTTTGATGAAGCAAGAACCAGACGTTGGATCGAATGGAATC
>JAEEGK010000948.1_pt1 | contig 72539 bp, 66 predicted proteins | sample 8958771 | NCBI WGS metagenome assembly JAEEGK01 (sample SAMN16246547, study PRJNA631951) | gut metagenome | biome: gut microbiome; feature: rumen; material: SC-attached | host: Bos | place: Iran: Karaj | collected 2018-10
TCCTTACAAATGATCTGGGACTTGTGCCTGCTAAGCAGTTCATTACTGATGATACTCCCAAGGAGTACAGAGAGGCTATAACAGAGGAGTTCAAAAAGCTCAACTACGGTCTTGAAGCAGAAGTTGTATTTGAGACTGACGGCTACAAGATCCATGAAGAGATAAAGAGCCATGACTATCATGGATATCCGCTTGTTCTTGGCGGCTACTATGATAAAGAAGTAACTGAGGATCTTAAAGGTAACTTCCTTAACATCTCATGGCCCGTTAAGGACAAGATAGTTCTTAATGATGCAATTGTGGGTTACGAAGGCGGTATCAGACTTATCGAAGATATCTACACCGTAGCATCACAGAGATTTAACTAAGGCGACGACACAGTTCTGCCATAAACTGTTGTTTCTAAATTGATAGAGGTAAAGCGATGTCATATTTGATTGCCGTCGCAACATCAAATGCCAAGGACGTAGACCTTGGCTTTGGTGCTGCTAGGGGGTTCCATATCTACGAAGTAGACGGAACCGATTATAAAGAAAAAGAATACAGAGAGTTTGTTGAAGACGAAAACATTAATGCAGGAGTACAGAATAAGAGTGAGACTTCTGATACTCAGATAAGCGGATGCGCAGGAACGCAGTACGGTTGCGGTGACGGTTCGCAAGGAGGCTGCGGCGGAAACGGTGGCCACGGCGGCTGCGGAGGCGGCGACGGAGCACATAAGAAAGTTGAACTTATTTCCGACTGCCGAAGCCTTGTCTGCAAGAAGATCGGATTTCAAGCGCAGAAGCAGCTTGAGAAAAAAGCCATTGCGGGATTCGATGTAGAGTGCAGCGTTGATGAAGCAATCGTCAAGATAGCAACGTATTTCAACAAGATAGACAATCATATAAGTCTAAGAAGAGGGTAAGAAAAATATAGGAAGAGCAAAGTCGGTGTAAATACCTGCTTTGCTCTTTTTTAATAAGCTCAAATTATCATTCGCTATAAGCAATCTTTAATTTTCGCTTCCGTTTTCGTGTGTTATTATTCAATCAATACAAATTACCCTATTGACCTAGTAGGTAAAAGGAATTATAGTGGAGGATAGTTATTATGAAAAAACACCTATTATTAACAATACTTATCATATCAGTGCTTGCACTCTTTGGATGTGGGAATACCAATGGTAATGGTTCGGATACCGGCTCCGGAGGAGGCAGTGCTAAGGCAGAAGAGACAGTAAAGATAGCTTATCTTCCCATAACACATTCACTTGCCGTGTTGGAAGAAGCAGATGAACTTGCAAATAATGACAAGGTTAATGTTGAACTTGTTAAATACGGATCCTGGCCCGAACTTTTGGATGCACTTAATTCGGGTAAGGTTGACGGAGCATCGGTTCTTATAGAGCTTGCAATGAAATCAAAGGCTGAGGGTGTAGGTATCAAAGCTGTTGCTCTCGGACATAAAGACGGAAATGTTCTCATTGTTTCTAATGAAGTTAAGGACGGAGCAGACTTAAAGGGAAGAACAATTGCAATTCCGCATCGCCAGTCTTCACATAATATTTTGGTAAATGATGCACTTGCAAAGAACGGTCTTACTATCGATGATATTAACGTCGTTGAACTTGCTCCGACAGAAATGCCGTCTGCGCTCGTTACGGGAACAATAGACGGTTACTGCGTTGCGGAACCTTTCGGTGCCGTAGGCGTTTCGACAGGAAAAGCAAAAGTACTGTATACCTCTGAGGAGCTTTGGGAGGATTCGGTATGCTGCGCACTTGTATTAACGGATGATTTTATAGATAAGCATGCGGATACAGCCAAGGCATTTGTCGAAGGCTACAAGACAGCCGGAAATAATCTTGATGCTGAAGCGGCTAAGAAGATTGCAGGAAAATATCTTAAGCAGAAAGACGATGTACTTGAAACTTCGTTGAAGTGGATTTCTTATGACGACCTTGATATCACAGAGGAACAGTATAACAAGCTCGTTGATAAGGTTAAAGAATATGGGCTTTCTGATAATCCGCCTGCATACTCTGATTTTGTAAAGACAGATTTTTGATTATATTACTTGTGATTGTTTAGTGACCGGGTAATAAGTAAGGGGACCTGATGAAAAAATTACTCTCTATTAAATATGTTGTTGTATCGATACTTATATTATTGGGAATTTGGCAGCTTGCATTTACTGTAAGTGATTACAGTTCGGCTCTGTTTCCGTCACCTTTGATGGCAATTCAGGCTTTGGGCGAAATGATCGCTGACGGAACACTCATAGCTTCTATAGCTGCAAGTATGTACAGATTTGTGATAGGTTATGGATTATCGGTTTTAATAGCAGTCTTTCTTGGACTTATCCTTGGAAGCCTTCCGAAGGTTTTTAATTATGTTAATCCTTCGCTTCAGCTACTCAGACCGATATCTCCGACAGCGTGGATGCCTTTTGTGGTGCTCCTTTTTGGAATAGGAGATCTTCCTGCCATAGTTATCATTTTTATAGCAGCGTTTTTCCCGGTACTGCTTTCTACGGTATCAGCTGTAAGTAAGATCGACGATATGTACTTCAGAGTTGCGGATAATTTCGGAATCAGGCAGCCTCAGCTTATGTGGAAGGTGATCCTTCCGGCGGCATTCCCTCAGATTGCAAATGCAGTTCACCTTGCGCTTGGAAGTGCATGGATATTCCTTGTTGCCGGCGAGATGGTAGGCGCGCAGTCAGGACTCGGATTTCAGATCATTGATGCGAGAAACAATATCAGAGCTGACATTCTTTTGGCGACAATACTTGTAATAGGACTAATAGGATTGTTACTGGATTTCCTTATCGGTCTCTTGGAAAAAAGAATTCTTAAAGCCTGGGGAGGTGAGCAGTAATGTCATATATTCATATAGAAAATGCAGGAAAAACCTTCATACAGAATGGCGCGCAGTTCACGGCTTTGTCGGATGTTAATCTTGATATTGAAAAAGGTGAGTTTATCTGCCTTTTGGGACCTTCGGGCTGCGGAAAAAGTACGCTTTTAAATGCTATCGCAGGTTTTGATCCCGTTAATCACGGAAGCGTTAAGATAGATGGAAACGAAGTAACCGCGCCAAGTACAAAGAATGTTACCATATTTCAGAACTACGGATTACTTCCGTGGCGCACTGTTATCAAAAATGTCGAGCTTGGTCTCGAATCAAAAGGAATAGATAAAAAGCGCAGAAAAGAGATTGCTAAAGAGTATCTTAAACTTGTGAAGCTTGAAAATTTTGCAAACAGTTTTCCAAGACAGCTTTCGGGAGGTATGAAACAGAGAGTCGCTATAGCCAGAGCTCTGGCTGTGGAACCTGATATCATCTTCATGGATGAGCCTTTCGGAGCGTTGGATGCAATTACAAGAATGAAGCTTCAGGATGATATTCTGGATATCTGCAAAAACGAAAAGAAGACTATCATCTTTGTGACGCATGATATTGAAGAAGCGGTTTATCTTGCGGACAGGATAGTTGTGATGACACCTAATCCCGGCAAAGTAAGAGGTGTTATCACGGTTCCCATTCATCATTTCAGAGACAGAACAAGCGGAGACTTTTTGCTGATAAGAGACAAGATCTTCGATCTGCTTCAGATGAAGGTAGAAGAAGATATTGAATATACAATTTAAGTTAAGGTTAAGGTAGGAAAAAATGAGTCATACACATTCGCATGAACACGAACATCACCATCATCACGGCAAAAACGGACTGTCACATATTCACTCTCACAGAAACCTTATAGGTTTCGATGAGCATGGAATTCCGACAGTGACGCTTAAGGCAAGTGACCATGGCGGAGAGAGCAGTCCTGAGGATTTTACCAAGGATTACATGAACGCCGTGGCGGAATACAGAAAGACGTTTCCGTCGAAGCAGGATGTGATTGACAATACACCCGATCCCGCCGTTCGCGAGATGATACTTAGAATGGAGCAGATCGGAATAGATACAACCTTTGACAGATTCGATGCGCAGAAGCCTCAGTGTGCATTCGGGCTTAGCGGAACCTGTTGTAAGATCTGCAATATGGGACCTTGTCATATTACCGCAAAGGCACAGAGAGGAGTCTGCGGTGCCGATGCGGATCTTATTGTGTCAAGAAATCTTTTAAGATCAGCTGCTTCAGGAGCAGCGCAGCACGGTATGCATGCCCGTGAAGTAATGCTTACACTTAAGAAAGTTGCCGAGGGAGAGCTTGATATTCCTATTCTCGGAGAGCAGAAAATAAGAAGCACTGCAGAGGCTTTCGGAATAAAACAAAAGAACAGACAGCTTAAAAACGTAGCAAGAGACCTTGCTGATGTTTTGCTTGAGGATATGTCAAGATCGGTTCCCGATGATTATAAGACGATCAAAGCCTGCGCGCTTCCCGAGAGACAGAAGGTATGGGAGGAACTTGATATTCTTCCTATCAGTGCTTACCATGAAGTTTTTGAAGCTTATCATAAATCAGGCTGTGCTACGGATGGCGATTGGAAGAGCATAATGCAGCAGTTCCTTCGCTGCGGTCTTGCATTTACTTTTTCCGGGGTTGTCGGTGCAGGTATAGCAACTGATGCTTTATTTGGAGTAGGTGACAGAGTTACATCCAAAGTTAATATCGGAGCGCTCAAAAAGGGCTATGTGAATATTGCCGTACACGGACATCTTCCTACACTTGTAAGCCAGATTGTTGCTGCGGGCAAGAGAGAAGATCTGATCGAACTTGCCAAGTCCAAAGGAGCTAAGGGTATCAGATTCTACGGTATCTGTTGTTCGGGACTTTCAGCGATGTACAGAGACAGCGGAGTTATTCCGCTTTCCAACGCTGTATCGGCTGAGCTTGTACTTGGAACCGGAGCGCTTGATCTGTGGGTTGCGGATGTTCAGGATGTATTCCCTTCGATCATGGATGTCGCAAAGTGCTTTAAGACTACAGTTATAACTACAAGTGATTCCGCACGTCTTCCGGGCGCCGAGAGATATGAGTATGACCATCATCACAGTAATATCGGACAGACTAAAGAGCTTGCCGAGAAGATAGTAAGACGAGCAATAGAAAGCTTTGAGAACAGAAAAGGAATTCCTGTTTATATTCCTCCGTATGAGGTTGAGGCAGAGGTCGGATTCTCTGTAGAGTATGTTCACAAGAGATTCGGAAGTATGAAGCCGCTCGCAGAAGCTATAAGATCAGGACAGATTCTTGGCGTTGTAAATATGGTCGGATGTAACAATCCAAAAGTACTTTATGAGAAGTGTATTATAGATGTTGCCGATGAGCTTCTTAAGAACAACGTTCTTATTATCACCAACGGATGCGCATCCTTCCCGCTTATGAAGCTTGGATATTGTGCAATCTCAGGAAAAGAAAAAGCGGGTGAGTCATTGAGGAAATTCCTTGAACCCGACCTTCCTCCCGTATGGCATGTCGGAGAGTGTATTGATAATACACGTTCTACAGGTATATTTGCGGGAATCGCAGGTGTGCTTGGAAAGAACCTTTACGAACTTCCTTTTGCATTCTCATCACCCGAGTGGGGCAATGAAAAAGGAATTGACGCGGCTCTTGGATTCAGACTTAACGGAATCAGTTCTTATCACTGCGTCGAAGCTCCGATCTTTGGCTCAAAGAATGTAATAGAGTTCCTTAAGCATGGTACGAAAGAGTTACTTGGCTCAACAATGAACGTAAATACAGATCCCGTAGCACTTGCCAAGCAGATAGTAGAGGATATGAAGGACAAGAGAAAAACTCTTGGCTGGGATAAGTAAATTATATTGAATTATAACTTTTAGTTATAGCCTCCCTAAAGATTAGCGTAATTGTGCTAACGGGGAGGCTATTGTATATTAAACTCAACAAAAGCAAACAAGGAGCAAACTCATATGTTTACTAACCGGACAACCGGAGGTTAGTGGTTCGTCACCATTAGGCGGATCAGTAATCTCCGGTTTTCTTGTAAAAGCTTTTGATTTCAGGATAAAGCGAGGAGACGATTATGAAAAAGAGAACAGTTAAAAATATTATGGTAGCGGGAGCCGTGACAGCAGCAATGATGGCATCTGTAGTCGGATGCGGAAAAGAGGCTTTTGCAGGACCGGAGACTGAAGTAAAAGCTGCTGAGGAAGCAATAAGCTCAGGCGAAACCGATTCTTCCAAGAGCGAAGAGGCTTCGGGTGAAGTTACGAAGGTTATCGTCGGATCCGGAATCAACTACAATCCGTACTGCTATGTGGATGAAAACGGAGATGCGGTCGGATATGAATATGACGTATTGAAAGAGATAGATGAGCTTCTTCCTCAATACGAATTCGAATATCAGTCAATGGCATTCGATCAGCTTGTACTTTCGCTCGATGCCGGAAAGATAGATTTTGCGGCGCATCAGTATGAGTACACACCTGAAAGAGAGGAGAAATATCTTTTCTCGGGTGAATCATATACATCTTACATTACATACCTTGCAGTGCTTATCGATGATGACGCAACATCACTTGAGGATCTTGCGGGAGAAAAGATAAGAACGGGCGGTGCGACAAGTGCAACAACTCAGATCCTTACAAAGTGGAATGAGGAGCATCTGGGACAGGAGGTTGTTCTTGTAAACTCCGAGAGCAGTTCCGATGAAGAAGGTGCCGCTGCACTTAAGTCAGGCGCAGCAAGAGCTTCGGTTCTTAAAAAGAGTGATGTTATCAAGATGAACAAGAACTTCAGTGATGACGGAAAAGACTGGCTTAAATCGGTTGGAGAGCCTATCAACAACTCAAAGACATATTATCTGTATCGCAAGGATGAGACAGAGCTTAGAGATGCAATAGACGGGGCTCTTAAGACACTTAAAGAAAACGGAAAGCTTTCCGAGCTTGCAATCAAGTGGGTTGGCTACGACGTAACGGAAGAGGAATAAAGCAATGGGAAATTATTTTAGCGCAGAAAGATTTATAAATGTCTTTCCTAAAGTGATTTCAAACTTATCGGTTAATCTTCATATAGTTTTTTGGTCAATGCTTCTTGGCACCATACTCGCGATATTCGTGGCGGTGCTTAGGATACGCAGAGTGCCTGTGATAAGCGGCTTACTAGGAATATACATTTCTTTTATGAGGGGCACGCCGCTTTTGGTACAGATGATGATAGCGTTTTACGGAATACCAATAGTACTCGGCAATCTTTTTTTGAATCTGTTCGGAATAAACCTAAACAGACTCGAACCTGTGATATTTGTAGAAATTGCGATCATTCTGAATGAGGGGGCGTTTTTAGGCGAGATATTCAGAGGCGCAATAACATCTGTACCGTCTGTTCAGGCGGAAGCAGGATACTCGATTGGGATGACGGGGGCACAAACCTTTTACAGGATTGTGCTCCCTCAGGCTTTTAAAGTTGCACTTCCGCATTATGGTGTTGATTTTATCGGAGTATTCCAAAACACATCTTTAGTTTTTATCTTGGGAGTGGTTGATCTTTTGGGAAAAGCCAAGACACTTGGAGCTGCGACGGGACATTCCTTGGAAGGATATCTTTCGGCGGCAATCATATATATTTCGTTCAGTTTGTTCCTAAAGGGAGTATTTCTTTTAATCGAGAACAGGCTAAATAACGGAACGGCAAAAGCAGTGTAAGGAGAAGGACAGATGAGTTTTAGCATAACAAGTTTTTTTGATTCGTTTAAATCGGCTCTTCTCTATGCTCCGGTTACGATAAAGCTTACTGCGATAACATTCGTAGTGAGTTTGCTGCTGGGGGCGGTGATAGCGACCGTAAGAAATTATAGGGTGCCGGTGCTTTCGCAGTTCTTTGCGGCATTTGTGACAATATACCTTGGGCTTCCAACGATGGTTGCGCTGCTTTTATACAATCTTTTGTTTATGACTTTTTATTCGGATGTGGCGGCAGCACTTCATATTTCTGTCCCGATAAGTGACGTGAATCCGATATTTATCGGTTATATCACTCTTATAATCGGAACGACGTGTTCTGTCAGCGAGAGCATACGAGGAGCATTTCGAGGGATCGAGAAGGTGCAGTACGAAGCGGGATACAGCATAGGAATGGGCAAGTTTAAGACGCTTACGAGAATTATCTTTCCCCAGATGGTTCCGATACTTCTTCCCGGAATGCAGAATTCGCTCATAGGTCTTTTGAAGGCATCTAACTTGGTGAGCGCCATTTCGGTAGTTGAGATCATGACGGGAGCTCTTTTGCCAAGTCTTATGTACTACAGTTATCTTGAAGGATATGTGGCGGCGGCGCTGGTGTACTGGATGATAGGAGCCGCGATAGAGATACTTGCGCATTTTGCTGAGAAAAACAGTGGGAAATATTTAAAAAGAACTGCGTAGGACTAAGGCGAGTGGACAGAAAAGATTTTGAGAATTAATCGGAAACAGGAAGGAATATAGCTGTGATAGAGCTTACGGGAGTAAAAAAGTCCTTTGGTAAACAGGAAGTTCTAAGGGATGTTTCGATAAAAGTAAATGACGGCGAAGTTGTTGTAATCCTTGGACCGAGCGGTTCGGGAAAGACGACGCTTCTTAGGAGCATAAATTTCCTTGAGAGAGCCGACAGCGGAATAATGAAGTTTGGCGAAAAGGAAATAAATTTTAAGACCGCCAAGAAAAAAGATGTGCTTTATATGAGAAGGCACACGGGCTTTGTGTTTCAGAACTACGGACTGTTTGCGCATAAAACGGTGCTTCAGAACGTGATGGAGGGACTTGTTCAGGTTCAGAAAAAGAGTAAGTCCGAGGCACAAAGGATTGCGGAAGAGGTTCTTGATAATGTAGGAATGCTGGAAAAGAAAGATTCCTATCCCTCTCAGCTTTCGGGCGGACAGCAGCAAAGAGTGGGAATTGCGAGAGCCGTGGCGCTTAAGCCGGATCTGATATTATTTGACGAACCTACATCGGCACTCGACCCAGAGCTTGTGGGAGAAACTCTTGAAGTAATCAAGAAGGTGGCAAAGACCGGAATAACGATGATCGTGGTGACTCACGAGATGTCTTTTGCCGAGGATGTTGCTGACAGGGTGATCTTTATGGACGGCGGAGTTGTCGTTGAAGAAGGGAAACCGAGCGAAATATTCTATAAGCCTAAGGAGGAGCGAACCAGGCAATTCTTATCAAGAATTATTCCTCAGGATGCATATGTTATTTAAGTGTGGTATTATGTATAAAAATCTGTTCGGAGATTATACATATGACCATTTTACAGCTTAAATACGTAATAGCGATTGATGAGGAATGCTCGATGAGAAAGGCGGCCGACAGGCTTTATGTGTCGCAGCCGGGTCTTTCAAGTGCGGTAAGAGATCTTGAAAACGAGCTTGGAATTCAGATATTCCAGAGAGTCCATAACGGCGTTGTGACGACGGTTGCAGGCGGAGCGTTTATTGCTTATGCAAGAAGTGCGGTTGAGCAGTTTGAAAAGATTGAGGACAAGTATATCAATTCCAAGGTTGATAAGCCTACATTCTCAGTTTCCATGCAGCATTACACCGTAGCTGTAAATGCATTTATAGATACCGTTAAGGAATACGATCTTGAAGAGTATCAGTTCTCTATCAGAGAGACTCAGACAAGTGAAGTTATAGACGACCTCAAGAGCCTTAGAAGTGAAGTCGGAGTTATTGCTCTTAGCGAGTTTAACAGGAACATGTTCAAAAAGATCTTCGCTGATGCGTCACTTGAGTTCCATGAGCTGTTTACAAGAGACACATTTGTATATCTTAGAAAGGATCATCCTCTTGCAGACAGGGATGAGATATCTCTTGAGGAGCTTCAGGATTATCCTTGTATGGTATTTGATCAGGGTGACAACACTTCCTTCTATTACAGAGAGGAAGCTCTTGCAACCTACGATTACAAGAAGGTTATTAGTACCAACGAAAGAGCTACATCCGTAGAGCTTATGCTTGGTCTTAACGGCTACGCCGTAGGCGCTGCAATGCTTGGTGAAAGTCTTAATACTTCCCAGATTCATCATGTTAAGCTTAAAGAGGAAGAGACTCTCACCCTTGGATACATCGTCCGCAAGGGCAGTGATCTTAGCGATATGGCCAGGACCTTTATTGAAAAACTAGAGAGTTATAAATAGGTTTTTGTGGCGTTTGTTTGTGAGGTGATAACGGAAGTGTACATGTCCAAAGCGTCACATCTTGCACGAGCCACGAATTTCCAAAATAAAAAAGAAAACAAATCTCGAATGTTCTGAATAACATGAAATGAGAGATTTGTTTTCTTTTTATTTTATTGGAAATTATTGGCGAGGAAACCGTGGCGCATTGGACATGCACACCTCTGATATCCTCACAAAGCTGCTTAACTCATTTTTTTATACATGTAGTTGCCGAGCATCTGTATAGCCTGAACGAAAGCAATAAGGATAACAGAGCAAACGATTAGATATTCGGTCTTGTACTGTTGGTAGCCGTAACGGATCGCGATATCTCCGACACCGCCGCCCCCGACAGTTCCTGCCATTGCAGAATATCCGATAAGTGAGATCACAAGAAGGATAATTCCGTTGAGCATTCTGGGAATGGATTCTTTTACATATACGTGTATAAGGATCTGGAAGTTGGAAGCTCCAAAGGATCTTGCAGCCTCAATTACTCCGGGATTGGTCTCGCGAAGGCTGGTCTCAAACACTCTTGCAATATAGGGAATTGCTGATATTGTAAGTGGCACGATAGCAGCAGTTGTTCCGATGGACTTACCTACAACCATCCTGGTAAAAGGAATCAGGATAACAAGAAGTATGATGAAAGGGAAGCTTCTGAAAACATTAACTATAAAGCTTAGTATCTCATATACAATCTTGTTGGGCTTAAGGCCGTCGGGAGCTGTAAGTGTCATTATTATAGCCGGGATGAAGCCCAATACTACAGAAAAAAGTGTTGACCAAAAAACCATATATAATGTTTGTTTAAAGGCAGTCAATATAATTGAACTCATGCCTGTTGTTGACAGTATTCCTGACATTATTCAATTACCTCCCATGTTACGTTCTTTTCATCCAGAAAAGCGCAGGCTTTTTCCAGATCTTTTTTATCCATATTGAGGACGAGACTTCCGTATACATCCTCTCTAAAGTCCTCAAGCTTTGCCCAGCATATATTGAAGTTGGTCTGAAGCTCTCTGGACATTTCGGTTACGATAGGGCGCTGATTGCCTTCTCCGTAGAAAAAGAGCTTGAGATTAACGCCGGTTGCTGGAAGCTTGTCACTTTCTTCTCTTAGGAATTCACGTATCTCGCGTTCCTTGGGCCATACAAAGAGCTGCTCCGGCTGGCCTACTGCAAGGACTTTACCGCCGCTAAGGAAAGCGACCTTTTTGCAGACCTGTTTAACCACTTCCATCTGGTGTGTGACGATGATAATAGTTATGCCCATTTCTTTGTTGATTTTCTGTAAAAGAGCAAGGATTCCTTTTGTGATCTCGGGATCAAGGGCACTTGTTGCTTCGTCGCATAAAAGAAAATCGGGATCAAGGGCAAGGGCTCTTGCAATAGCAACACGCTGTTTCTGTCCGCCTGAAAGTTCTCTGGGTTTTGAATGAACTTTTTCTTCAAGACCTACGAGTTTGATAAGATTTAATATCTTCTCTTTTGCCTCGGGAGTATGTGTAGGGACGCCCCAGAACTTCATGGGAAGAGCGATGTTGTGATATACATCAAGTCTCTCCAGAAGGTTAAAGCCCTGGAATATCATGCCCATCCTTCTCTGAAGGTTTCTCAGAACTTTTTTGTTCTTGATATCAACCAGTACGTCATCAACTACAATAGAGCCTTCGTCATAGGACTCAAGGCCGTTGATGCAACGAAGGAGAGTGGATTTGCCGGCACCGCTCTGTCCGATGATGCCAAAGATCTCACCCTTTTCGATATCGATGTTGATACCCTTTAAAACCTCGGTTTTATTGAATGTCTTTTTTACGTTTCTTATCTGTATCATGGATAGTTAAACCACCTTTTCTACCTTGTCATCATATTATTGCATTATTTGATTTAAACATCAAATATGACACGTCACCGGCAAATGAGACGTGTCATATCATTTTTTAATAATGAAAGGTAGGATTTTTTATGATTTACACATTAACTTGGTTACATAAATTGATATAGGAGGTTGGCAAGACGCTCCTGCATCTCTTATTACTGTGGATCAATGAATGAAGGGATAACTGCTCCCTTGTATGTCTCTTCAATGTAAGCTTTAACTTCGTCTGACTTAAGTGCTGCTACAAGAGCCTTAATCTTCTCTGAATCCTGATTTCCGTCCTTTACAACAAGGAAGTTTGTTCTCTTAACTGTTGTCTCGTCGTCGAACTCCTCGATATCAAGTGCAGGATATGTGGAAGGAAGATCAGCCTCAAGTGCGTAGTTTCCGTTTATAGCTGCTGCATCAAGATCGGGAAGTGAAAGAGGAAGGTTAGCTGCCTCAAGAGGTGTTATCTTGTAACCATGAGGGTTAGCATCCTTATCTTTTGAAAGAGTATCCTCTGTGTAGCTTGCATCCTCGCCGAATGAACCCTTTGATGTAAGAAGTCCCTTCTGAACAAGAAGGTCAAGTGCTCTTGCACCGTTGTCAGGGTCGTTGGGGATACCGATCTCTGCACCGTCGGGAATCTCTGAGAGCTGCTTATATTTCTGTGAGTAGATGCCCATAGGCTCGATGTGGATACCTGCTACGGCTGCAAGGTGAAGACCTGCGTCCTTGTTCTGCTGATCAAGATATCCAAGTGTCTGGAAGTAGTTTGCATCAATCTCACCTGATTCAAGTGATGTGTTTGGAAGAACGTAGTCCTGGAAAACAACTGTCTCAAGTGTCCAGCCGTCCTTTGCAAGAACTTCCTTAACGATGTTATCAAGAATCTCAGCGTGAGGAACAGGTGTTGCTCCTACTGTGATTGTCTTATCTCCATCTGCTGTGTTGTCAGCTGCCTGTGCATCAGTTGCATCGGCTACAGCTTCTGTTGCTTCTGCTGCGGATGACTCTGCTGCAGGCTGTGCCTGTGAACCGCATCCTGTAAGTGCTCCGAATGAAAGAGCTGCTGTTAAGATCAAACTTGTAATTATTCTCTTTTTCATAATCTGTATTCCTCCTCGATTGGTATGACTGAATTATACAAGATGAAAAAATAAAATGGAAATAAGTAAATATTATCATTGGTGAAAAGTTGGAATTATTGCTTTAAAGAGTTTATATTAGGAAGAGAAAAAGAAGTAATTATGGGAGAAACAGATGTTTATTGTAAGTAAGATAAAGAAAAATAACTGCATAAATATCGTTGCCACCATGCTGATGACGGCTTTGTTATCAGCTCTTTTGCCGGGCTGTAGTTCTGCACCCAAGATCAGTACATCCACCATATTTGCCATGGACACTGTTATGCAACTTGAGATACAGGGGGATGATGCGCTTCTTCTGGAGGCGGAAAGTAAGATAAGAAATATCGAGAATAGCTTGTCTGTCACCAAAAAGGATAGCCAGATATGGAAATTAAATAAGGACAAAGAGGCAGAATTTTCAGAAGAGAATACCCATATTCTTGAAGAAGCGCTGAAGGTATGTGACATGACGGATGGGTGTCTTGATGTATCTGTTTATCCTGTTCTTAAGGAATGGGGATTTACAACCGGTGAATACAAGGTACCTTCCGATGATAGGATAAAAGAGCTTTCTAAGAATGTTGATCATAATAAGATAAGTATAGAGGCCAAGGCAGGCGGGGGATCAGTTGTCAAACTAAAAGAAGGTATGGAGATTGATCTTGGAAGTGTTGTAAAGGGCTATACCGGGTCTTCTCTTGCGAAGTATTTTAAAGATAAAGGAGTAACATCGGGGCTTATCAATCTTGGCGGAAATGTAGAATGTATAGGAAGTAAGACGGACGGAAAGCCGTGGAAAGTTGCGGTGAAGAGCCCTTTCCCCGACAGTAAGAGCGGTGTCCTGGGTGTTCTTGAAGCAGTGGATACTTCTATCATAACTTCCGGTGGATATGAGAGATTTTTTGAAGAAAATGGTGAGATTTACTGGCATATTCTTGATCCTAAGACCGGATATCCCGCAAAAAACGGGCTTGTGTCAGTAACGATTGTGGGTAATAATGGACTTGTTGGCGATGGACTTTCAACAGCTCTTTTTGTTAAGGGAAAAGAAGGTGCTATAGAGTTTATCTCACAACATGGAGATGATTTGACCAAGGAATTCGGATTTGGCGCAGTACTTGTAACTGAGGATGGGAAAGTATATATTACCGAGAATATAGCTTCCGACTTTGTGCTTTCTTCTGAGTACCAAGGACTGGAAATTATCATTTTATAATTATGGAAAAAAGAAGGGAAGAGACTAATTTATGAAGGATTTTTTTAAGAAGATTCATAGCGAAAATTTTAAATGGTATGATTTTTCGCTACTGACTATCGCACAGACTTTTTTGATGATGAATGTGGGACAGCTGGCGGTTGCCTACGTTTTTATTGGTATTTTAAATGTATTATCTTCGGGCAATCCGGGCATATATCTGGCAGAACCATTTACATTTACCATGATCAACTACATGGTGCCCATCGGAACATGGATCTTATTTGTGGTCTACATGCTTGTGGTTAAGCCGGACAAACCAATTCTTCAAAAGCTTGGAACTAAGGCTAAGGGCAATACCATAAAGCTTTTTGTGGTTGGTCTGGGAGTCGGATTTTTGATGAATATGACATGTGCTGTGGTAGCCATGCTAAATAAAGATATCGCAGTTTATTATGATTCGGTCCATCCTGTTAAGGATATTCTATTGTTCATTGCTATATTTATTCAGTCATCTTCGGAAGAAATGGCCTGCCGAGGCTTTTTGTACCAAAAGCTCAGAAGGAGTTACAGACACCCGATAGTGGCTATCCTGGGAAGCTCTGTATTGTTTGGACTGATCCATATATTTAATCCCGGCGTAAATGCGCTGGCTATTATTAGCATTATTCTGGTTGGAATATTCTGCGCACTTATTGTCTATTATTTCGACAGTATCTGGCTTGCAATGGCATTTCATACTGCTTGGAATTATACACAGAGTATTTTGCTTGGACTTCCCAACAGTGGAACTGTATTTGCATTTTCAATATTTAAACTTGATGCGGCAAGTGCAAGAAACAGCTTTTTCTACGATGTGGCCTTTGGTGTTGAGGCAACAGGTTTTGTCATCATTGTCGAGGCCGTTGCAATAGCTATTGTGTGGTATCTTGGTCACAATAAGAAGAAACAAGCTGAAGAGCTTTGATAAGAGCTATATTGTCTTCATGTTTTTTAATTGCAATCCTATAATATGATTCATCAAGACCATGGAAATTACTGCAGTTTCTAAGCAGTATTCCGTGGTCTTTTGCTATTTTTTTATAAAAGCTAAGACCGTCCTTTTGAAGTTTTGGCGGGAGCTTGAAAAGTAAAAACGGAGCATCGCTTTTAAATACTTTAAAGCCGATTTTTATTAGTTCATTTGTCAAAAAAGCTTTTTCTTTTTCTATAAGTTCAAGAGTCTGTTCTATGTACTCTTCAGTTTCCGGACGGTTTTCTGAAAGGATGGCGATGCCGGTAGCTTCTGCAATTGAGGATACGTTCCATTCAGGTTTAAGCTCATTTATCTTATGTATAAGCTTGGAATTACTGCTGATGCAATATCCAAGACGAACTCCGGGAACGGCAAAGAGCTTGGTAAAAGCATCAATGAGAACGAGGTTATCATACTTTTCTATCAATGATAGACAGCTACAGGCTTTTTTATCTTTATCAAATCCCATGAAACACTCATCTATTACGATGAATATGCCAAGTTTCTTGCAGGTATCAGCCATCTCTTTTACCAGGTCAAAAGATATAGCTCTTCCTGTTGGATTGTTGGGGCTGCAGGCAAAGACAAGGTCTAGGTTTTCAATACTTTTGATGTGGTCAAGGATGTCAGAGGTAAGCTCAAAGTCATTGTCTTCAGTGAGGGAAAAGCTAAAAATCTCGTAGTTCCTTGCTCTAAGCGCTCTTTCGTAGCCGGAAAAGGTGGGATCTACAATAAGTGCTTTAGAGCATTTGGAAGAAAGTGCTTCTGCAAGAAGAGTTATTGCTTCTGATGCTCCGTTTCCTATAAAGAAGTAATCCTGCGGGAGGTTATTGGCCTCAGAAAGCAGCTCTTTTAGCCTGTCCTGATGAAGAGACGGGTAAATAGAAGCATCGTAAAGGCTGTCTTTTAGAGCAGTTGAAATGACCTTTGAAAGTCCCAGAGGATTGAGGTTGACGCTATAGTCAAGTTTTATGCTGTTTATGTCGTATTCACCGCCGTGAAGGGGGAGAATGTTTTTATTATTCATATTTATCTCACCTGTTATAGTGCTGCTTACAATGTTCTATAAATATAGCATACAGATTTTTGCTAAAGGGTGCAAAGTTTTGAAGCCACTAAGGCTCTATAGAGTGTAAAATAAATTTATGAGTAAAAGTGATCTTGAAAAACTTAAAGAGATAATAGATGGCGTAAAGGCTGTTGATGAGGAGGCTTGCGTGGAAGCTGCTTCTTATGTGGACAGTCTTGTTAAGCCGCCAAAGAGTATGGGTAAGCTGGAGGACATAGCCGTAAAGCTTGCCGGTATCACCGGGCAGGTGAAGAATAAGATTTCTTCAAAGCAGGTGCTTGTTTTTTGTGCAGACAACGGTGTTGTGGATGAAGGTGTTGCGTCGGCTCCTGTGACCGTTACCATGATGCAGGCGGTTAATATGACAAGAGGCGTTACGGGAATGGCGGCACTTGCAAGGCATTTTGGAGATAAAGTCACAGTGGTTGATGTGGGTATCAAGACAGATTATGAGGGGCTTGCTCCTAAATGCGATCTTGAACATGCGGAAGATGGCATAGTTTATAAGAATATCAGAAAAGGAACCGGAAACATTGCGGTTGAGTCCGCCATGACAAGTGAAGAATGTTTGCAGGCGATGCTGATAGGTGTAGAGTGTGCCATGAAGACTAAGGGATCCGTAAAGACGCCCTATAAAGACTCAGAATCGGGAATGGCCGAGCTTGTTGGCATCGGGGAGATGGGAATTGGAAATACCACCACTTCCACGGCAGTTCTCTGTGCTTTAACAGGAACCGGTCCTGAGAGCATAACAGGGAGAGGAGCCGGTATAACCGATGATTCTTACCAAAAGAAAAAAGAAGTGATCGGCAGAGCATTGAAACTTCACGGCTTACTTGGAGTGCCTAAAGTAGGAACTTTTGCAGGACCAGGTGAAGATATAGAGGCCTCTGTCGGAAGGATAGTGGAAATTGTTTCGAAGGTAGGCGGCCTTGATATTGCGGCTATATGCGGAGCTTTCATAGGCGCTGCGGCGGCAGGAAAGGCAGTTGTCATAGACGGATATATTTCGGCGGTTGCTGCTCTTTGCGCAGTGAAGCTGTGTCCGGAAGTTAAGGGATATCTTTTTCCTTCGCATGTATCCAAAGAACCGGGATATATGCTGGCTATAAAGGAGATAGGACTTGACCCTTATCTTGACCTTAACATGGGACTTGGCGAGGGCTCGGGGTGTGTTTTGGCTTTTTCCGTAATTGAAGCTGCCTGCGCCATGATGAACAATATGGCGACCTTTGAAGAAGGCAAGATTGACGATTCGTATTTAGAGGGAATCAGATGATAATTCTTTTGACCGGTGGATGTAAAAACGGTAAATCAGGAATAGCTCAGAAGTTGGCGGTGCTTTTGGCAAGGCGAGGGCAGAGACAGCTCTTTTACGTTGCAACCATGAGATCCACAGGGCCTGAGGACGATGAGCGCATAAGGCGCCATGTAAAGGACAGAGCAGGACTTGGTTTTAACACGATCGAGCTTAAGGAGAAGATAAGCACTCTGCTTATTGAGGCAGGAAATCATGGCGAAGGGAATGCGGCTCAAAGCTGCGGCCACGGGACCTTTTTGATAGACAGTACAACGGCTCTTCTTGCAAACGAGATGTTCAGAGAAAATGAAGAAGGACTTTTTTTTACCGACAAGGATGCGGCCGTAAGGGTGGCAGCAGAACTGGAAGCTCTTATAAAGAGCGCTTTGGAAAATGATGATGACCTGATTTTTGTAAGCGATGGAATATACAGTGATGCAGCAGTGTACGAAGGTGATACTTTTCTGTATAGAGAGGCACTTGGAATGCTTGAGAGAACAGTTTCAAAGGACGCGGATCTTGTGATCGAGATGTGCGCCGGGGTGCCTGTCATTCACAAGGAAGGTTCCGGATTAACAGAGGATAAGGAGCTTATGGATCAGCTAAACAGAGTTATAGATAAAAAAGGTGCTCTTATTATCGGAGGTGCAGCCCAGGGTAAGAGGGCTTATGTAAAAAGAGAATTAGGAATTACCGATGAAGAAATCTATACATTTGATGCCAATGATATCATGGATGGAAATATAGGAGTCCCGGGCGGATATAAGGTATATGACCACGTGGAGAGACTGGCATTGTCTGAGGGTAAAGATGAGCATGAGCTTGCGGATTTATTTCCGGATGATGCGGCTTTAATCTGTGAAGATATAACCTGCGGAATCGTGCCGATGAGCAAGGAAGACAGGAGATGGCGCGATGACGCCGGACGGTTGATGCAGGCACTTGGAGCAGGCAGAGAGGTTGTTCGCGTGTTCTGCGGAAAAGGAACAAGAATAGGGTAAAGGTAGGACAAGGATGAAAAATCTTTTGAGAGCTTTTTGCATAGCGTTTTCCATGTATTCAAGCATACCCATGCCACAGTTTAAGTGGGAAAAAGAGGATATGAAATACAGCATATGCTTTTTTCCTTTGATAGGTATCGTGATAGGGGCTATATGTTATGGCTGGTGCATGGTCGTAAGATTTTTTGAGATCAATCTTCTTGCGTCTTCTCTTTTGCTATTTGTGATCCCCATCGCGGTAACAGGCGGGATACATGTTGACGGGTTCATGGATTGCAGCGATGTTTTTTCTTCTTACAGAGAAAAGGAGAAGAAGCTGGAAATATTAAAAGACCCTCATATCGGCGCTTTTGCCGTTATAAAACTTGTGGTGCTGTGCGCAGTTTATGTATCTTGTATTTCTGTGATCATAGCATCGGGAAATGGATTTGAAAGCAATTATTTTATTGTTTTGTTTCTTGGATTTATTTTGTCCAGAGCTCTTAGCGGTATAGCAGTTGTAAGTTTTCCATGCGCCAAGACGGAGGGGAGTCTATATACTTTTGCGGAAGGCTCTGATAAAAAGAGATGTCTTTCTATATTGATAAAAGAGGCGGCGTGTACGGCGCTTATTATGGCTGTTCTTGGAAGATTATGCGGAGTGATCGCTATAGTCGCAGCTCTTCTTTCGTTTGTTTATTATCATTTTAAGACCAGAAAAGAACTTGGCGGGATAACAGGAGATACAGCGGGCTGGTTTGTTTGCCTTTGCGAAGTGAGCATGGCAGCTGCTGTTAGTATATGTGCACTTATGATGCTGTGAGGACTTATGTTTTTGTTTCTGCAATCATATTATAAATATGTTCCTGTGGCTATTTTGTTAGGGAGCATCATAGATCTTTTTTTGGGAGATCCCATGTGGCTGGTGCATCCTGTGCAGATCATTGGTAAGCTTATAAGCTTGCTTGAGAGTAAGCTATTACCTCAGGATCATGCTGGGCATAGCAGACCGTTTCTTAAAGGGATGCTCTTGTGGATTGTTGTCGTATTGGCAACAGCTATAAGTTCTCTGGCTGTTTTATTTATTTCTTTTGCGATAAGTCCGTATCTATTGCTTGCTGTCATGGTGATCATGAGCTGGCAATGCATTGCCGCCAGGAGTCTTGTTGTAGCGGCCATGAAGGTGTATAAGGCGCTTTCACTTGAAGATATTGATCTAGCCAGAAAAGAAGTTTCCATGATAGTTGGGAGAGATACGGAAGCTCTTGATGAAAAAGGAATTGCAAGGGCAGCTGTTGAGACAGTTGCAGAGAATACCAATGACGGCGTTATATGTCCACTTTTTTTTCTGATGCTGGGAGGACCTGTGCTTGCATTTGTTTATAAAGCTGTCAGCACTATGGATTCCATGATCGGTTACAAAAACGATAAATATATATTTTTTGGGAGATTTGCTGCTAAAGCTGATGATGTTTTTGCTTTTATCCCTGCAAGGCTCAGCGCGGTATTAATGATACTGGCGACAGGGGTGATGCAGATAATTCATGGGACGTTAGTATTTTTTAAGATTGCCGGAGACAGCAGACCGGAATCTGAAAATGTATACAGCATGAAAGATGCTGCTAAGATATTTATTAGAGACAGATTCAACCATGCAAGTCCCAATTCGGCACAATGTGAGAGTGTATGTGCCGGGGCTCTAGGGCTACGCCTTGCAGGACCTACATCATATTTTGGAAAGATTCATGACAAACCTTATATAGGGGATGCCAAAAGAGAAATTGATAAAGAGGATATAAGACGAAGCTGCGTACTAATGTATGGCTCCGTGATCTTGATGATGGCCCTATATGCATTTTTGTACTTCTTAATAAAGTGATGATGATTTTGTTGTATAATGAATATCACGCGGGATTATCATAGTCTTTTTACAGGCGAAGATAGTTCTGTGAATAACAGTATTGGAGTAACAGGTTTTGAAACAGTACAGCATTTTAAGCAATAAGCTTTTTCTTTATCTTACGGAATTCTTTGCCGGAATGTCCGTAATGGCAGTGGAACTTGGAGCAAGCAGACTTCTTGCACCTTATTTTAGTTCTTCTCAGATCGTGTGGACTATAATCATTGGTACCATCATGATCGCAATGGCACTTGGAAATATTTATGGCGGAAGAGCAGCTGATAAAAATCCGGATCCCAAAAAACTCTACGGAAGGATCCTTATCGCTGCAATCTGGATAGCAGCGATTCCTGTAGTGGGTAAGTATGTGATCATTGGTATATCAGCTCTTTTGGTATTTGCGGTGAACAACAATTTCCTTGTCATCGCCTCATTTGTCACATGTATGGTGGTTTTTGTGTTCCCGCTCTTTTTACTTGGAACAGTCACTCCAAGTCTTGCTAAGTACACTACGGATTCTCTTGATGACAACGGTAAGATCATCGGAACTCTCGGGGCTTTTAATACGGTGGGAAGTATCATAGGAACTTTCGTGCCTACATTTGTGACAATACCTGCCGTTGGAACTTCAATTACATTCCTTATTTTTGCCGGTATCCTGCTGGTGCTCTGTATTTGTTTTTTTCTCAGTGCAGCAGGGAATCGTAAGAAGATAATCGTCGGAGGAATCTCTTTTATCCTCTGCTGCGTACTTGGACATAATGCAAGCTTTGCTTTTTGGGAAAACGATCTTACCTTTGAGGGTGAGTCTGTATACAACTATCTTCAGGTAAAAGAAGCCGGTAACAGCGTTATATTATCGACTAATGTTCTCTTTGGAGTTCAGTCAGTTCTTGTAAGGGATGATGCACTTACGGGAATGTACTATGATTACGCCATGGCTGCGCCATATATGTGCGGGGTAAAAGAGAACGAGCAAGCCGGTAAGGAGACAGATGTCCTAATACTGGGAATGGGCTCCGGAACATATGCAACACAGCTTTCTAAGCATTTTGACAATCTTAATATTGAAGGCGTCGAGATAGACGAGAAGATAACGGATCTTGCGCACAAATATTTTGAACTTCCACAAGAAGCCAAGGTCACGACTTATGACGGAAGAGCGTATCTTGCGGCAGTAGATAAGAAATACGATGTGATCATGGTGGATGCTTATCAGGATATAACCATTCCTTTTCAGATGTCATCTGTCGAATTTTTCACCATGGTAAAAGATCATCTTAATCCCGGCGGGGTTATGGTGGTCAACATGAATATGTACAGTGATGAAAATGAAGAGACCATCAACACATATCTTGCAGATACTATTTCTTCTGTTTTTGAAAATGTGAAAGTGGCGCCTGTTGCTTATTCAACTAACAGAGAGCTTTTTGCCACAGATTCTGCTGATTTCATGGAGAGGCTTGATAAGAACCTCGAACTTGAGGATGAAGAGGATCTTAAGAGCATGATGTCACATGTTAAAGATGTTGCTGTATCATACGAGGGAAAAGGCCATATCATGACTGATGACAAAGCACCGGTTGAGCTTCTTGGAATGCGTCAGATCGATTCGATCATCAAGAAAGAAGTAGCCTATTACAAAGCTATATATAAGGAAAAAGGCTTACAGGGCCTTATTGAAGCATTGTAAAACATTGGGATATCTATAAGAAAAAGGCATAATAGGACAAAATTAATGATAAATAGTACAAAAATGTGCTATTATTTATAACAGAGGGGTTACACACCTTCGGACATTCAATTCAATAGTTTGTAAAAAGAGAAAGGAGCACTTCCTATGAGTAGTAGCCAGTTGCAATATTCTCCGTTCAAACCAAATTTGAAGACAGCCGAAGTATTTGCCTGGGGAGATCCGGAGTATAATTTATTTGATCAGCTAAGTGAAAAATATGAAAGGAGCCATCCGGAATTTCAGAATCTTTCAACTTATGAGAAGATGGTTATAAGAGAACAGATTCATCATGAAGCGATTGGGCTTACACCGCTCAATCTTATCATGGATTTTATAGAAGATCCGCAGTTTGATGAATTCAGAGTGGTTCATCCTGATAGAAACTAAGGCGAAAGTAGTTTTAAAAGATGATATTAGAAAAGCTGCCGAGTATTTGATTAGCTCGGCAGCTTGTTTTTTTATTTTAAACGTTGCAGCATTCTGGCTTCTTGAATCTTGGAATTAACATCAGATAGAAATTGATAGTTTGTAGGGTCTGAGATAAAGTTCATAAAATCTCTGGCTTCTTTTGGCGCAAGCTTCTGACTTTTTGTGAGATAATCCATGATCTCTTCTCTGGTCCTTCCTTCTGTCATAAATTTCTCGACAATGTCAAACAGAACCATGAATCTGCGCACTCTCACACGAACCTTGATATTGTGGAGTTCCAGGAAGATTGATCCCAAAAGCACAGCAAAACCTGTGCCGAGTATCAGGAACAAGACGCCCCATAGGACTCTGCCTATCAAGATGTTCAATATACCTGCGCTGTAGTTGGAGACTATAAATGTAATGAGTGAAATAAGAACGATGTTAAGACGCGCCCTGTTACGGTCTTTATCACTCAGTTCCATCAGTCTGACAGCAATGCCAAAAGCTACATAGAAGACCGCCGCAAAAGCAATCCCCACATAAGATAACTGCAACATATTCAATTCCCCCTCTAAATAATTGTAACAACCATAAATGATTAATGCAAACATGTGGTATTATTGGATTATATTTTTGGAATAATATAGTTTATAAGTATCGATTATTACTTGATCATTACGAGAGGAAGAGCAGTAGATGAGGGATTCGCGCCTATCATTATTTAAAGAAAACAGGAAGCTAATATCTGTTTTTGCACTTGTGGTTTGCTGTGTTGCTGCGCTTATTTTTCTTTATTTTTTTCCTTATATAGATGACTTATCTTCGAGCAAAGATGAGTTTATTTATGTCACTGTATCAGATTCCGGCCGTGTTCGCGGCGGTTTCAATATTTTCCCATATCATGATGAAAAAACAGATGCGCTTTATTTCTTTTTGCCGGGAGAAGAAAAAAATTCTCATTACAAGATAAATTTTGTTGGCGCAAAAAGCGTAAAGATAAATGATGATGTTTATTCCTATGGAAAAGAACTGAATAATAATTTGATCTTAAATTATGAAGATATTGCCGGTGCAAATGCTAAGGGAAAAGAGCTATCCGGGAATCAGTATAGTATAACGATGAAGGACAGAAGCGTTAAGTCCGGTGAGATTTATTTCTTGTGCGCAGGGAATGTTGATACCTTGTATGTGGTTTCCGGACAAAATGAGATTGACAGGATAAATGAAGATCCGTCTCATAAACTTTCGGACGGAGCAGACCTTACAGTTTATGGCAGCAACAATGCCAAGAAGCTTACTTCAAGGATTGAGATTTCAGGACATGGTAATTCAACATGGTCTGAGCTTATGACTGAATTTCCAGGTGAAGATTTTAAGCGCTCCTACAATATTTCTTTTGGCGAAAAGAAATCAATCCTTGGTATGAGTGCTTCAAGTAGTTATGTTTTGACTTCCAATTATTATGATGAGAGCGAGATTAAAAATTTTATTGCCTTGGAAACTGCAAGAAGCCTAGATATGAAGAATGTTCCGGAGTGTGAATATGCCAATCTGTATGTAAACGGACAGTACAGGGGGCTATATCTGGTTATTCAGAAGATAAAAGAGGGAAATGGATTTCTTAATCTGGAGTCAGAAGGATACCTTGCAAAGTTTGACTACGAGGAAAGAGTAAAGACCGAAGATAATGTCTGGGTTGAAGCAAATAATAAGTATGCGAAGGTTCTTTTTCCAAAGAAGGATGATCCGCGTATCAAGGATGAGATAACAAGGGATATTGAGAGAATTGATGCGTGCATAAAAGATAAGAGTGATGAGCTTACGGATCTTGTTGATATGGAGAGTTTTGTTCAGTACTACCTCATTCAGGAATTCTTTGAAAACGGAGATGCTGACAGAGCGAGCCAGTATTTCTATAAAGATGGCGAGAATGGAAAAGTGACGGCTGGCCCTATTTGGGATATCGATCTTTCTATGGGGCATCCTTGGTTTTCATATGATGGCAGTGAAAAAGATGCTATGTGGATCAAGGGGCTTGTAGCTAAGGATGGATGGCTGAGAGAACTTAGCGATAATGGTGCTTTTATGGGAGAGGCGTACACATACTACAAGAACAGTTTTTCTGATGCGGTAGGCTATGCGGCGGATAAGAAGCTACCTGAAGTTGCGGATAAGATCGGAAGCAGCTGGTATATGGATATGCTTCGTTATAGGAACTGTACGGATTACTATGATAAATTTGATTATTCAGGACATGGAACCATGCAGTATGATCAGAGTGCCATTGTGGGGGATGTAAGGGAATGGATTCTGGACAGAAAATTGTTCTTGGATGATTATGTGACCAATCCGGAATCTTATGAAGAGGAAAGACATGAGCCCGGCGAAAATACAAGATCAATAAGGGAATTAATAATTTTAAAAAAGAAATAATATAAACTTATATTTATATTGACTTTTTAAGTTTGGTACTTTAAACTTCAAAAGTAATATCAGATTGTATACAAATATACATTTCGGATAATCAGGAGGAAACAATTATGAAGAAGTTCAAGAAAGTTATTAGTTCACTTATGGCTTCTGCTCTTGTTGTTTCAATGCTTGCAGGTTGTACAGATGCAGCAAGCACAGAGACAACAGATGCTCAGGCTCAGCCTGCACAGGAAGCATCAAGCTCATCTGACAACGGAGCTACATTCAAGATTGGTGCTATCGGACCTCTTACAGGTGGTGCTGCAGCATACGGTAATGCTGTATGTAACGCTGCAGAGCTTGCTGTTGAAGATATCAACGCTGCAGGCGGTATCAACGGATATCAGGTTGAGTACAACAAAGAGGACGACGAGCTTAACGCAGAGAAGTCAGTAAATGCTTACAATACACTCAAGGACTGGGGAATGCAGATTCTTGTTGGTTCTACAACAAGTGCTTGCTCTATCGCAGTTTCAGAGTATACAAAGGCTGACAATATGTTCCAGCTTACACCTTCAGGATCAGCAGAAGAGTGCGTTACATATGACAACGTATTCCGTGTATGTTTCTCAGATCCTAACCAGGGTATTGCTTCAGCTCAGTACATCGCGGATCATAACCTTGCTACAAAGATTGGTATCATCTATGACAGTTCTGATGTTTACTCAAACGGTATCTATCAGAAGTTTGCAGAGGAAGCAAAGAACAAGAATTTAGAGATCGTTTCTGCAGAAGCTTTCACACAGGACAACAACACAGATTTCTCAGTTCAGCTTCAGAAGGCTAAGGATGCAGGCGCTGACCTTGTATTCCTTCCTATCTACTACAAGGACGCTTCTCTTATCCTTACACAGGCCAACACAATGGGATATGCTCCTACATTCTTCGGTGTTGATGGTATGGATGGTATCCTTACAGTTGAGAACTTTGATACTAAGCTTGCTGAGGGCGTAATGCTTCTTACACCTTTCGCAGCTGATGCAACAGATGATCTTACAGTTAACTTTGTAAAGAAGTATGAGGAAAAGTACGGCGAGACTCCTAACCAGTTCGCAGCTGATGCTTATGATGCAGTATTCATCATTAAGCAGGCTATTGAGGCTAAGGGTGCTACACCTGACATGAGCACTGCAGATCTTTGCGAGGCACTTAAGACTGCTATGACAGAGATTGAGGCAGCAGGTCTTACATCATCTAAGATGACTTGGGATGCTTCAGGTGAGCCTAACAAGGAGCCTAAGGCTGTTGTTATCAAGGACGGAGCTTACGTATCCGCTGAATAATATAAGCATCATTTATAGTATTTATTCACGTTTGACACAATGACGTGTAACGCGGGATATCTGCATAAGGTATCCTGCGTTTTTAGCTAATAAAAAACTAATTTTTATGGTATGCTAGATTAATCAATTAATGTTTTTTTGGAGGTTTGGGATGAGCTTTTTAACCTATCTCATTAACGGACTCAGTCTCGGAAGTATCTATGCGATAATAGCTCTCGGATACACAATGGTGTACGGAATCGCCAAGATGCTTAACTTTGCGCACGGAGATTTCATCATGGTGGGATGCTACATTATCTTTTCCGTAAGTGCAGCACTCAGTGGCAATTCTCTTGTGGGAATTGTTATTGCGGTGGTTTTATGTACGTTACTGGGCATCACAACAGAATTTATTGCGTATAGACCTTTGAGAGGTGCTGCATCTCCTTTGGCTGTTCTTATTACTGCCATTGGTGTCAGCTATCTCTTGGAAAATGTGGCTCTTTTGATTTTTGGAGCAGATATTAAGTCCTTCACATCCGTGATAAAATGGGAAGGTTTGTCTTTTGCAGGAGGAGAACTCAAAATTCAGGGTGTTACTGTTATTACCATTTTGGTAAGTCTTGTGATCCTCATCGCTCTTCAGCTCTTTATAAATAAGACTAAGCAGGGACAGGCTATGCTTGCTGTTGCTGAGGATAAGGGAGCAGCAACTCTTATGGGTATTAATGTCAATAAGACTATTATGCTTACATTTGCCATAGGATCTGCGCTTGCAGCTATTGCAGGAGCGCTTTTGTGTTCGGCATATCCTTCACTTTCTCCATATACAGGAGCTATGCCGGGAATCAAGGCCTTCGTTGCAGCTGTGCTTGGTGGCATCGGTTCAGTTCCGGGTGCCATGATAGGTGGACTTGTACTTGGTATCGTAGAGATACTGAGTAAGACATATATTTCATCACAGCTTTCTGATGCGATTGTGTTCGGAATTCTTGTAGTGGTTCTTCTTGTTAAACCTACAGGTATTCTTGGCAAGGTCATTCAGGAAAAGGTCTGATAAAGGCGGTGTGAAGTATGAAGATAGATAAGAAAACAAAGAGTAATTTAATCACATATGGAATTGTGGTTGCGGCGTTCATTATATTTACGGCGCTTGCTTCTACAGGCAATCTTTCCAGTCATATGAAGGGACTTCTTGTTCCTATGATTTATTATGCAGTGATCGCTGTTGCGCTTAATCTCTGTGTAGGAATTCTGGGAGAGCTCAGTATTGGACACTGCGGCTTTATGTGTATCGGAGCTTTCACAAGTGCGTTTTTCTCTAAAGCTACTGCAGATATTATTCCCGGAGGAATAAGGTTTCTGTTGGCATTTCTTATAGGAATCGCATTTGCTGCGCTTTTCGGATTCCTGATCGGTATTCCTGTTCTTAGGCTTAAAGGCGACTATCTTGCCATTGTAACCCTTGCTTTTGGCGAGATCATTAAGAATGTTATAAATGCTTTTTATGTTGGAATCGATAAGAGTGGAATTCATTTTTCTCTTAAAAATGCTATGGATCTTGGACTCGATGAGAATGGCATAGTTATTGTAAACGGAGCTATGGGTATTACCGGAACTCCGCATGATTCAACTTTTACAATTGCAGTTGTGGTTCTTCTCATTTCTCTTTTGGTTGTTCAGAATCTGGTCAATTCAAGAGACGGACGTGCCATCATGGCTATCAGAGATAACTATATCGCAGCAGAATCAACAGGTATCAATGTTACAAGATATAAGATGATGGCGTTTACTATTTCAGCAGCCATCGCCGGAGCGGCAGGAGTTCTTTTCTCTCATAATATTACGACTCTTACTGCTTCTTCACAGTACTTTGGATACAACGCATCTATTATGATCCTTGTGTACGTGGTACTTGGTGGAATTGGAAATATCAGAGGAAGTGTTATAGCAGCATGTATTCTTTATACTCTTCCGGAGCTTTTAAGAGGCTTTAGCACATATCGTATGCTGATCTATTCTATAGTTCTTATTGTGATGATGATCGTGAACTGGTCACCCAAGATCATAGAGTGGAGAAAGAGAACTCTTGGAAAGTTTAATTTTAGGAAAAACAGCGGAAAGGAGATCGCATAATGGCACTTTTAGATGTAAATAATCTCAGCATCTCCTTTGGCGGACTTAGGGCTGTTGATGATTTTAATATCACTATAGAGAAAGGTGAGCTGTATGGGCTTATCGGACCTAACGGTGCGGGAAAGACAACGGTTTTCAACCTTTTGACAGGCGTGTATAAGCCAAATGAAGGTATAATAAGGCTTGACGGAGAGGATATCACAAGGAAGAGCACTATAGAGATCAATCACTCCGGAATAGCAAGAACATTCCAGAACATCAGGCTTTTTAAGCAGATGCCGGTTATAGACAACGTTAAGGTGGGACTTGCGGAACGCTATAAGTACAGTGCACTTGAAGGAATCCTTCATTTAGGCAAGTACAGAAAAATAGAAAAAGAGATGGATGAAGAGGCTATGCGCCTTCTCAAAGTTTTTGATCTTGATGGAGAGAGGGATACACTTGCGGCAAATCTCCCATACGGAAAGCAGAGAAAGCTGGAGATAGCAAGAGCAATGGCAACAGATCCCAAACTGTTGCTTCTTGATGAGCCTGCCGCAGGAATGAATCCTAATGAGACGGGAGAGCTCATGGATACAATAGCTCTTGTTCGTAAAGAATTTGGGATGACAATCCTTCTTATTGAACATGATATGAAGCTTGTATCAGGTATATGCGAGAAGCTTACCGTTCTTAATTTCGGAAGAGTTCTCTGCCAGGGCGAGACAAAAGAAGTTCTTGCGAACCCGGAAGTTATAAAAGCGTATCTGGGGGAGTAGAGCACTTGCAGTAATTTCAATGATGATATAACGATTATTCTTGAGGAATTTGTATGGAATCAATTTTAGAAGTAAAAGATTTAAGTGTATATTATGGCGTTATCCAGGCTCTTAAGGGCATCTCTTTCCACGTTGACAAGGGAGAGATTGTTGCTCTTATCGGTGCCAATGGAGCAGGAAAGACTACAACACTTCACACTCTTTCCGGACTTATACAGGCAAACGCCGGAGAAATAAACTATAATGGAATTAATCTAAGAAAGACACCAAACCATAAGATTGTCGGAATGGGTATGGCACAGGTACCTGAGGGAAGAAGAGTTTTCGCAGAGATGACTGTGCTTCAGAATCTTAAAATGGGTGCTTTCACCAGATCCAGTAAGGCTGAGATGGAAGAGACGCTTGCAAGTATTTACAAACGTTTTCCCAGGCTTGAAGAGAGAAAGAATCAGCTTGCAGGAACTCTTTCAGGTGGTGAGCAGCAGATGCTGGCTATGGGACGAGCACTTATGTCTCATCCCGATATTATCCTTATGGATGAACCTTCAATGGGACTTTCTCCTATTTTTGTAAATGAGATTTTTAATATCATTGAGGATGTTAATAAGGACGGAGTTACAGTTCTTTTGGTTGAGCAGAATGCTAAGAAGGCCCTTTCAATTGCAAACAGGGCTTATGTCCTGGAAACAGGAACAATTGTAAAAGAGGGCGATGCAAAGGAACTCCTCAATGATGAGTCAATAAAAAAGGCTTATTTAGGTGAGTAGGCACTTGCGCATAGGGGGACAAGGTTATGAAGAAAAATATTGTAATTACAATCGCAAGACAGTATGGCAGCGGAGGAAGAACTGTAGGTAAGATGCTTGCTAAAGACCTTGGAATGGGTTATTACAATAAGGATCTTATCAAACTGGCTTCCGAAGAGAGTGGAATCAATGAGGATCTTTTCCGTGATGCAGATGAGCGCTGCAGGACAATAGGTTTTTTTAAAGCTCCTGTCAATATTTATAAGGGGGAGATTCTTGGGCCTGAAAGCAAGGAGTTTACGGAGCCTGATAATCTTTTTAATTTCCAGGCAAGTACTATCAAGAGACTTGCAAAGTCTGAGAGCTGCGTGATTATCGGACGTGCCGCAAACTTTGTTTTGAAAGATTATGACAATGTACTCAGTGTCTTTGTTCATGCTCCTATGGATTTTCTTATGGAACAGGCGGCTAAGGTTCAGAGCCTTAGAGGAGAAGAACTTGAGAAGTTTATTTTAAAGGAAGATAAGTATAGATCCGAATATTATGAGCATCATACCGGCAAAAAATGGTCAGATGCCCGTAATTATCACCTTTGTCTGGATAGCAGTAAGCTTGGCTTTGAGGGGTGTGTGGAGGCTATTAAGGCGCACATGAAGGTGAGATTTGGAGAAGACATTTTGGACTGAACTGTGGATAAATGGTAAAGATGAGGGATATGAATTTTTTTAAAGATAAAAGAAAATGGATCATTGCCGCGATATTGGCAGTCGAGATAGTACTACTTGTAGTTAATGCTTTTAGATTTAACAGAACTGAGAGTTATTCATTTACGCAGGATGATCTTTTGCTTGCCAAATACAATGGCAGTACTAAGTCTTATGACCATGAGAGTGGTTTCTACGCTGATCATAGCAATATTCCGGAAACGTTTATAGTTACAAAGCCTGTATTCCTTAGAAAAGGAATATATTCTATATCAGTGACTTATGAGTCAAACGCTGAGGATAATTGGCATACCAGCTACACTACGCTTAATCCGTGTCTGGATATTTCCAAAGATAGGTCAGCTGATCTCGTATATAGCGATCACATCGCAATGCCGGGAGACAGAAATGTTGTTACCTATGATTCATGGGTTAGATATGGCACGGAATTTGAAGTGAGAATGGGTCCTGAGGAAGATGCAACCGGTGATGGAATCTATGTGCTTGCTCAGGGTGCCAATATAACTTACATGAGAGGCAGGACTATTGTTAATGAAACAGCTAAACTGTTCTTGTTGTTCCTGGCTATTGATGCTCTTTTGTGGTTGATCTTGATAAAAAGAGAGGAAGTTAAGCGTTTTTGTAAAGGAAAAGCAATTACTTTCTCTGTTATGCTGTTTACTATTGCGTTCTCCAGCTATCCACTTTTGGGAAAGGCATTGTACTTTGGAGATGATATTCATTATCACTTGAGAAGGATTGCATATATGGGAGAAGCCATCATGAGTGGGCAGTTTCCTATTCATATTCTTCCGGGCTGGGATAGAGGATATGGATATGCAGCGGGAGTTGGATATGGAGACCTTTTGCTGTATCCTTCCGCATTCATGGTAATGCTTGGCTTTACGGTTCAGGCAGCATATAAGTTTTATGTGCTGCTGGTTAATGTGCTTACTTCGGTAATATCCTACTATTCTTTTGGTAAGATTGCAGATGATAAAAGAGTGGGACTTGCATCTTCAGTTCTTTTTACTCTTATAGGTTTTAGGCTTCACAGCGTGTATTCCGGTGCAACAGTGGGTGAGTTTGGAGCATTCACTTTCTTGCCCTTGGTAATTCTGGGTCTGTGGGGAATATATAACCAAAAAGGCAAGAATGCGTATATACATTTGGCACTGGGAGTTACTTTATCACTTTCATGCCATGTTCTCTCGACATTTATATTGTCTCTAATGATTCCGCTTCTTTGTGTGATTCTTATAGAGAAAACTATCAAGAAAGAAGTGCTGATTTCTTTACTGAAAGCATTTTCGATGATTGTACTGCTTAATCTGCATTTTATCGTGCCCTTGGCGGATTATATTTTGTTTAAGAATATAAAGGGTAATACAGTAAATGATATGCTTTGGAGCAGAGGAAGAGATTTAGTGACTTTCTTTGGCTTTTCACAAGCACCGTTTCGCGATACCGGCGGATTCTTGGGATTAGGGATATCTTTTATCATAGTAATAGCATTAGTGATAAGTTTTATCATTGGTGGAAAATTCGGAAAAGAGACAGGGGTGTACATAAGGCTCTTTTTATTCACAGGCTTATTGGTGGCTTTAAGTGCAAATTCAATGTTTTACTTTTTCTTAATGGATAAGATTCCCTTTTTGTACAAGCTACTTGGTAATATGCAGTTCCCATGGCATTTTTTGGATGTTGCGTGTGGAATGACTGCTTTTTGGTTTGCGATTGTATTAAAGAAACTACTTGATGAAGGTGGTTCTAAGGTAATTGGTTATATTGCAATTGTCGCTATATGCGGTGTGTGCATAGTGCAGGGGGATCAGCTTCTTGCTGATGTTGTGCAGGAGGCCAATCCTATTACAATGTATGATGATGCGGGCGTGTCAGATCCCTGCAGAGCAGAATTTAGCATACCCGGTATAGATCAGTCGCTTATATTTACTGAAACTGACATGGTTATAAGGGAGGATACTCAGGCATCCGCTTCTATTATTAAAAAGAACGGAACGACAATATACGCCAGAGTTGATAATCCCACAGAGGAAAATGTAATAACAGAGGCGCCGCTCTGGGGATATAGGCACTATATCGCTAAGGCCGGCGGAAAGAAGCTAAAAGTATTTATGGCAGACAGTAAGAAACTGGCTGTGGAGATTCCTGCCGGATACAGCGGTGAGATAAAGATATGCTTCAGAGAGCCTTGGTTTTGGAGAGTGGCGGAATTAATCTCGCTTGCGACACTTATATATGTGATCATTGCAAATAACAAACAGTGCTCAGCTCGCGGAAATGAAGCTTAATTGCTTCGCAATTCCGCGAGGGAGCAGGTGGTCGCAAGCGATTATTTGTTCTTGAAATAAAAAGTCAAAAAAACACTTGCACATATTGTTAGCATATGCTAATATGTCTTTGTTAGCAAATGCTAACAATAGTAAATGCGTCAATGCCAAGGCGTTATTTACACGTGACATACAATAGTCATAAGAAATCTCCTACCTGAACAGGTGCATCTTGCCAATGCACCTGTTTTTCTTTGCCACAAATTAGACAAGTGGCGGTGAGGAGCGCTTGTCGCCTTGTTTTGTTCACTCTTTATTTAAAACCTTAAATATGCTTTAATAATATGGTGGATTCTTAATATTTCCACATTATGGAGAGTAATAACTATGGCAAATGAGAAATTCATACTGATAGATGGCAGTTCTATGCTGGTAACCAATTACTATGGCAACTTGCCTAAGGCAATAATGTTTGAGAAAGATCCTGTGAAAAAGGAAAAGCTATATTCTCAGATCATGCACAATGCGCAGGGGCAGTATACAAATGCCATGTTTGGTATGATGAGAACTATTTTAAAGATAATAGACGAGCAGAAGCCTACACATATAATGTTTGCCTTTGACATGACCAGAGATACCTTTAGAAGGGAAAAATATGCAGAATACAAGGCAAACAGAGGAGATACGCCCGAACCTTTAAGGGAACAGTTTGTGAACATGGAGAACATGTTAAAAGAGATGGGCTTTCAGGTGCTGTTTGATGAGAATTATGAGGCTGATGATATTGTTGGAAGTGTTGCCAAGCACTATGAAAAAGAGATTCCAATGTTTATAATAACCAAGGATCACGATTATCTTCAGCTTGTAAGCGAATATACAAGGGTGTGGCTCATACAGACCAAGCAGGAAACAGCAACTGAATTACAGGCTAAATATGGTTCAGAGTATGGATGGGACAGTAAGCTGGTAGCAATTCCCGACAAGGCATTTGAAGTAACGCCGGATCTTTGCCTCAAGGAGTATGGTGTCAGACCAGAGCAGATTCCTGACCTTAAAGGTATTCAAGGAGACACAAGTGATAATATCCCCGGAGTAAAGGGAGTAAGCAGTGCGGCAATTCCGCTTCTTGCTGAATACGGAACTGTTGAGGGAATATATGAAGCAATAGATGCTTGTGGGGATGATAAAGAGCAAAAAGAGCTTGCCAAGAAATGGAAGGAAGAACTTGGGATATCAAGAAGTCCGTTGAAGGCTTTGATAGAATATAGAGATATGGCTCTTTTGTCCAAAGATCTTGCTGAGATAAGAAAGGATTATCCGTTTGGGGTGGATCTTGACGGATTCAGACTTAATATAGATAAAAGCAAGGCGAAAGAGCAATTTGAAAAATACGGCTTTAAATCATTGATGGATAAGCTGTAAATATAAATATTATGAGGGATTTGAGTTTTATATGCGCAATTATTACCACACGATCTTGATCAATTTACATAGGATCATTTATTACATCTTGAAAGCCAGAATATGGGTGAGACATCCCGAAAAGCACTCCGAAGAGGACTGCTATGGGCTTGCCAGAGAAATGGTTGCTGTTATGAACAAGTCTTCCGGCTATAACACCATAGCCTACGGAGAAGAAAATCTTCCAAAGGAAGGCGGATATATGCTGTATCCGAATCATCAGGGTAAATATGATGTTCCGGGGATATTTGCAACACATGAGAAACCTGTTTCTTTTGTTATGGACAAAGAAAGGGCTAAGATTCCGCTTGTTTATGAGTTTTTACTTCTTGTTCAAGGTAAATCAATATATCTGAACAATCCAAGACAGACCATTACAGTATTTCAGGAGATGGCAGCTGAACTGGAGAAGGGAAAAAGATATATTCTTTTCCCGGAAGGTGGTTATAAGGAAAACAACGGTAATGTTGTAGAATCCTTTAAAGCCGGTAGCTTTAAGGTGGCACAGATGGCTAAAGTTCCTATTGTACCTGTAGCGCTTATAGATTCCTATAAGGTTTATAACAGTGATCATTATGGACCTGTCACCACATATGTTTATTATCTGGAACCTATAATGTATGATGAGTACAAGAGCATGAAGAGCAGAGAAATAGCGGCTATAGTAGAGAATAGGATCAAGGATAAGATAAAAGAACACTTAGCCGGCAGGGATGGAGGAAATGATGAGTAAGATATTGGCTGTTTTGGCAGCAGCTTTGTTTATCATTGCAGTGGTTGTTTTCACCATAGGTGAGCTTAATAAGAACAACGAAGAAGAGCCTGAAACGTATAAATGGATGCGGATTTTTGCTATTATACTTGTGGCTATGGCGGCTGCATGTGCTTTTAAGAGCGGAGTATTTTAATAATAGGTATTTAATGATACATTCTACGGCGCAGCGAGCCTTAACTGCAGCATATTTGCTACAGTTAAGGCTCGCTGCGCCGTGTGTTATTTAAAATGACATATAGTAAAATGATGCTGGATCAACTGTTTCGCCGTATACTCCAAAAACTATGGTGTATAGAAGGATTGCAAGAGTGAACACGACCCTGAATAAAGGACCCTGGATTTTTAACCAGCTATCAACCCTAAGATCATGCTTGTAGGTGATATAATCCATTCCCCCTAAGATGATCAGGCCGAAGATTAGTATCATAACTTCCTGTACACCAAGTCCAAGTGAAAAGAGTTTGTCCATATCTGACAGGATCCAGAAATCTTTTACCGTAAACATCTGAATAATATACGAACAAGCTGTCTTGGTCGAGTCAGCCTTAAAGAAAATCCATGCAAAGTCCACAAGTACAAAGGTGACTATTGCTCTTAGAAAACGGCTGCCGAATGGAAGATTTCTTTTCCCTTTCTTCATAAGGCCTATATCTGTCAGGAGATTTTCCATCATATTGAAAAGTCCGTGAAGTGCTCCCCATACAATGAAGCTAATTCCTGAACCGTGCCAGACACCGCTTATAGCAAATGTAATAAATGTATTTAAGTACTTTCTGAATTTACCTTTTCTATTACCGCCAAGAGGGATGTAGATATAGTCTCTTAGCCAGGAGCTTAGAGATATGTGCCATCTTCTCCAGAAATCTGTTATTGATACAGAAAGATAGGGTGCTTTGAAATTATCCATGATCCTTATATCAAACAGACCGGCAATGCCCAGTGCAATGTGAGAATAGGCCATGAAATCACAATACAGCTGCATTCCGAAGGAAACTGCTCCTATTATGAGAACAGTAGTCCCGTAGTGGTAGTATTCTGAAAAAATATGATTGGATACACTTGAGAGCCTGTCAGCTATTACAAGCTTTACAAACATACCAAATATTATAATAATAGCGCTGTCACAGATTCTGTTTATATCAAACAGCTCTTTTCTTCCAATGGAATCCAATCTTTTGAACTGAGGAATCAGGTTGCCGCCTCTTTCAATGGGACCGGAAATAATAGTTGGAAAAAATGCAATGTAAAGGATCACGTAAAGAGGATTTTTTTCCGCTTCAATTTTTCCAAGATAACAGTCAGCAATATAGGATATGGCTTCAAGTGCAAAGAAGGATAGTCCTAAGGGGGCCATATTTTTTAAGCTTGTGTATCTGAAGGTCAAAAGTAGTCCCACTATGATGGCGATACTTGCTACAAGAATGATTTTTTTGACAGTTTGTGTTTTGGTGTGGTTCATCGCTGTTGTGGAAACGTATGAAATTATACCCACAGCAGGCAGAATGAAAAAAGCAGCAGTTCCGCAGATATAGTATAAGAAAAAGCTTAAGGCCAGAAGTACAATAGATCTGACTTTTTTGGGAACTATAAATTCAAGTAATAAAATTAGTAAGATTAAAGGAAACAGTAACTGGTAAGTAATGAACATTATTCTTCTCCTGTACAGGGATCTATGCCAATCGAGTTAATAACTATATCAAGGTCGCTGTCGTATATGGTAATATTGAGTCCGTTCGCATTTTGGATATAATTATCATTCCATATATATATTCCGTCATTGTTGTTTTCAGCATTCTGCTGTGATATGAATTCATCATTTGGAATGTGTCTGTTTACTGAGACAATTGCATTTCCAAATTTTTGTGAAAAAGCATATGTTGCATTATCAGCGGAATAGAATAATACATTTCCGTGATTCAGTATTACAGTTCCGCCTTTAGCTTGGAAATCCTGAGGCACCGGAACTTTTCCGAGAACGCTTTCTATAGAACCATCCGATTCTGAGAAGTAATCACCTGAAAGAGTCATTATTACAACATAGTTACTATATTGATTTCCCAGAAGTTCTGCATAGTCAGCTGTGCTGCCTGCTTCTTCAAAACTCTTTTTTACTTGAAGAGTCTGCCAGCCTTGGAGGTCTTTGTTCCAAGTGTCATACCCCGGATCCTGTCTGTGATCTTTAAGACCATAATTATTTAAAAGATATTTCCCAAGGTAATCAGTGATCTTCTCGCCGCCTTGTAAATTAAGATGATTGAGATCCCTTGCCTGATCTGTCTGGACATCAAATCCAATATCATCTACCAGATAATTGAAATCAATAAATGGAACATTATTTTCGGCAGCGATATCGGCAATGGTGTTTTGCTGAGCAAGTGTTATTTCCGGTGCAGGATAGGGAGTGTGAAAAAGAACCAATGGAACATTTTCTTTTTGGCAAAGATCAATTATTTTATCAAGGTATTCCCTTCCTATATCGCTTATTGGTCCGCGTTCTTCCGATGTGACGATCTGAGCCTCCTGTTCAGGAACAGAATAAAGAGGTTCGGTGTCACTTACAAAATAAGGTGTGTCAGGAACAAAATCATCTTTGGTAAGGCTCTTATAACGATCGTGCATAAGAGGCCATTTATAAATGAGCTGGATACCTTCTGTCTTTAGTGGAAGATTGAAATTTTTAATCTGTTCAGATACCATCTGTAAATAATTTGAGGAGTATCTGAATCCGGCGCCGTTTTGAATTCTTCCTTCATATTCGGTATCGGGTGATTCCATGCTATCGTCAGGTATGAGCGCGGTTTCTACCATTATTACCTTTGGTGTTTCATATTTAAGAAACTCAACAATGGAATGATAGAGTATATCAACCGGCTGTGAATTGCCTGCAATTGTGTATGCGGCAATCCCATAGTCTCTCCATAAATTTCTTCCGACAAGGTGCCCTGCATGGCTGCTGCCTATAAAGAGAACATCGGTATTGTGGGCGTAACCTTCGTACACATCATACATTCTGGCCTCAGTGGAATGTCCTTTGACGATAAGTGCATTCATAAGACAAGTGGATATGATGATGAAAGCAATAATAAATGCAATTAATTCAATTAGTCTTGATACAGTTTGGTTATTTCTGATCATTTTTTACTCCGTTAAAATTAGTAATACCACATTCTATCATATTTTCCCAAGAACCTAAAATTGAGAAGATAAATAAACGTTCACTTTTGACATTATGAGGTGTAAAATAGAACGTAATTAAGACTATTATTTTTCTTAGGGAGGGAATTCAATGGCAACAGGAAAGGCTAAAATAGAGTTGCAATATGGTGGCTTATCTATCGGAGAGGATAAACTGATATCAAAAGCTAAAAAGACATATGGCAAAAAAGATATTAGTGAGCTCGATGTCTATGTTAAACCCGAAGAGGGAAAAGCGTATTATGTTGTAAATAAAGATCCCGATAAGAGTGGATCCTTTGAACTCTATGATTAAGAATTAAGAGTAGCATCAGCCGGAGAGAAGTATTTCTCTTCGGATGATTTCATATACCGTATATGTATCACTAGTCCCGCATATTATGGTATAATCGGATGACAGATATGCGATTTGTATTGCCGCTTATATTTTCAAAAATGATGGTCCGATTATTATAGAGACTATTGAAGTATATTTGGGAAACAGAAAGAAGGACAACAATGGATAAACTTGCTATTTTTGGAGGGACTCCTGTAAGAAATGAGAAGATTTATTACGGACGTCAATGGATTGATGATGATGATCTAAACGCAGTTGCTAAGGCACTTAAGGGTGACCTTATTACTTGTGGACCGTATGTTGATGCACTTGAAAAAAGAATATGTGAGGTGACCGGTGCTAAGTATGCAGTAGCAGTCAGCAACGGAACTGCGGCACTTCATTGTGCAATGATAGCTGCCGGCGTCGGAGAAGGAGATGAAGTCATAACAACTCCGCTTACATTTGCAGCATCAGCGAATTGTGCCGTATATGTTGGGGCAAAGCCTGTATTTGCGGATATAGATCCCAGAACATACAATATCGATCCTGATAGTATTGAGAAACATATTACACCGAAGACCAAGGCTATTGTTGCGGTTGATTATACCGGACAGGCTGTTGATCATAAGAGAATACAGAAGATATGCGATGAACATGGACTTACCCTTATTATTGATGGAGCACATGCGATAGGAACCAAGTACGACGGAAAGGGAGAGGGCTCTATAGCTGATATGACTACTTTCAGTTTCCATCCTGTTAAGACTGTTACCGCAGGAGAAGGTGGAGCTATCACAACTAATGATCCGGAGTTATACAGAAAACTCCATCTGGCATCACAGCATGGAATTGTCAGAAACCCCGAAGATTTCAAATACGAAGCCGAAGGTATCTGGTACTATGAAATGCAAGAGCTTGGATTCAATTACAGAATGACAGATTTCCAGGCAGCGCTCTTGATAAGCCAGCTTAATAAGCTTGATAAGTTTTCAAAGAGAAGAAAAGAAATAGTTAGAAAATATGATGAAGCATTTAAGGATCTTCCGGGAATAATAGTTCAAGAAGAGATTCCCGAGTCGGATACAACCCGACATCTGTATGTTATACAGCTTGACTTTGACAAAGTTAAATGTACGAGAAGAGAGTTCTTTGATGCACTTTCAGCAGAGAATGTTCAGCCACAGGTTCACTATGTTCCGGTTTATTGGTTCCCGTTCTATGAGAAGATGGGATATGAGAGAGGGCTGTGCCCCGTGGCGGAGAAGGTTTATAAAGGTATCATGAGTATTCCTCTTTACCCTCTAATGACTGATAGTGATGTGGATGATGTCATTAAGGCAGTAAAGAAGGTAGTATCTTGGTATAAATAAAGCATTATACAGACAATTTCATTATGAAGGGAGAATTATTATGTACGAACAGATCAAATTACCTTATGCAACAAATGCACTGGAGCCTTATATTGATCAGCTTACAGTCGAGACTCATTACGGAAAGCACCACGTTACATATACAAAGACCTTTAATGAATTGGCGGAGAAAGCGGGACTTAGCAATCTGTCAGCAGAAGAGTTACTTGCTTCACTTGATAAAGTTTCTGATGATACCTTAAAGAAGGGACTTCGTAATCAGGGAGGCGGTTATTACAACCACAACCTTTATTTTGAAATGTTTTCTCAGAACCCTGTTAAAGAGCCAACAGGTAAGTTGAAAGATGCTATTGATAAGACTTTTGGCAGTTTGGATGAACTTAAGGATCAGTTGTCAAAGGCAGCAGCCGGCCAATTTGGTTCGGGCTGGGCATGGCTTTCTACTGATAAGAGCGGAGCACTTTTTGTTTCAGCATCTCCCAATCAGGATAATCCTATAAGCGAAGGAACCGGAAGAATACCGATTGTTGCTCTGGATGTATGGGAACACGCTTATTATCTTAAGTACAAAAACTTAAGACCTGATTATATAAAGGCATTTTTTGAGATACTTGATTGGTCCAAAGTATCAGCAAGATACGATCAGATAACACAATAATATAAAAACCATCTGCATGATTTTTGCAGATGGTTTTTTTAGGGTTTAAGATCCGGTAATCATAACAAGAAGGATATAATGGGTATTCATTACAGAAATGAATAGCTATGTATTATATACGCTTTAGAATCCCGGATAAATTGCGCAACTGCGTGTACAAAATAGAGGTTTATACAGAACACAGGGAGAAGGAAAGCCATATGCTTTAAGAATCGCGCGAAAAAAAATTTACCATACTAAGAAAGCGCTTACAAGTCAAAAAAATATTTTTTTTATTATTTCCAAAAAATTATTTTCATTTTTTTACTTTCGAGTGAAATAAAATTTTAAATTGTATATTTTTGAATTTTATACAGATAAATTGTCTTTATATTATAATGACAAAAAACTATATTATGAAAATTCAGTCAGTTACTCCGAGGTCATTTTTCATGTAGTTTATAATGTATTCTTTTCTCTCTTTAAAAAAGGTATCAATGACAGCTATATCTTTATCATAGTCTTCTTCAGAGTATGGAGGAGTGAAATCTTCATTAGGATCATAGCTACTTATAATGAAATCACCACGGAACCGTTCTTGAGATTTTATGTCTGCAGCCTTACATCTGGATGAAAGCTCTGACAACTTCTTATGAACTGATTCATAATCAAAATTCTTTTCTGCCATTTCTTCAAAAGAGTGGATAAAACGAGCTTTAAACTCTTTATTCTTTATCAAAGAAGAAAAGAGAATATCATCTGTAAGAGGGTTGAGCTCCCAATGTCCATCAATAAATGAATCCGATGAAGCGCTATTCATCTCAGTGATCATTCCGCAGGATTCATCAAGATCGTATAAAAGCCAGCGCCATTTCCCATCACCGTATTCATCGTCAGTAGGTGTTTTAACTCTCCATAGAGCCAGATTATTTGAAAAAGCATCTGCATTTCCAACGTATATTTCTGTGATATAGTAGTCTATCATGCTCTGGATATCTATTTTGCTTTCCATATATCTGTAATTTGATTCAACAGACATATCATTCGTCTTGGCAAAATCCAGAAGCGAGGTGTATAGTTCCATATCCTTTGGATCATCGGTGTTTACTTCATTATTTTTGACGATTATTACGTTTTCTTCGTCAACACCGTAGTTTTCATGTAAGTATGAGGACCCTATACCCTCTTGGATGAAGTACATTCCCCAATATTCACCGTTTAAGAATAAAACGCAAGGAGTTGCGCGTTGCATTCCGACGGCGCTTCCCTGTACCAGACTTTGGCAAAAGGCGTCTCTTTGCTTAGTGGCAAAAAGATCCTTGGAGCCTCCGGTTCTTAAAACTATTTTGTTGTAGCCATTGCCGTTACCGTTAAAAAAGTCATATTTGAAGTATTCATTTCCGTCGTATTCAGGTCTTGAATAGAGATTAAAGCTCTTTTGATTTTGAGCTATACTGAATCCGCCATGAATTCTGATACCGGCTTTTTGTTCAAAAACTTTTTGATGTTCAGGCGAGAAAAATTCAATATTTACAGGCCTTTCCCAGCCGCGCCCTTCTTTGGCGTAGTTGCAATAATCATAAATATATTCAATAGGATCAAGATTCATCTTTTCCCCATATATATCCTTCACCTTTCCCTGTACATATATACCTTTTTCATAGCTAAAAAGATCATCAGGGTCCATGGATACAGACATGATAGGAAGATCCTCATAGCCGTAGCTATCAAGCCCTATAAAGTATGTCTGGGATACAATTTCACTTTCGCCGTTTGGGGATATTGCAATGGCTTTGAGAACAGTACCCTTGTCTACGGGGAAATCAGGAATGTAAGTGTTCTCTGTTCCGATATCACCCATTGCGGACCATATATTAGGTTCAGAGGTCCTGTTGGTTATAGTTATGGGACCATCATACTTGTATGAGTCAGCATCCGGAACAGATCCGTTTAGTGAGTAATAGATATCCCCTTTTGGGGCTTCCAAACTAACAACAATATTTCCTTCGTACCACCCTCCGGTAATCGAAAAAGTAGGGGCTTCAAGTTTTGCTTTTTTCTGGGGCACAAAGGTCTCATCCACATAGTGAGGAGTAGCTTTACTTATATTGTATCTTCCAAGATCGTCTATGCAGGATGAATAGCAGCAGTTGTCGGGAAGATCGTATGGTATGGGGAGTCTCTGAACATATTTTTTATCAGGGCTTGTAAGAATGCAGACTTCGCCCTTGGATATATTAAAAGGAATATCGTGGATATCAGAGGGAACATAGTCTTCTCTGTACAGTGATTTATCGTCAATGCAAGGACTGCACCATGCGATGATGGTCTCGCCCGGTTCTATGATCAAATCTTCAAATGTATATTTGTAGAGATCTTTTTTGTTGTCAGTTAACCCCCAACCTGCCATATTTACCGACTTGTCAGACGAATTATATATTTCAACATAATCAGCGCCGTAATCGCCGTTATCATCGTAGGCTGCGTTTTTGTTATTGGAACAAACCTCAGTGATACAAAGGGGCGAACTAAGAGCAATGCTCTTTCTCACTGTCAGAGAAAGGGCAAAAACCACAAACAGCATTATTAATATGATTATTAGCGTTTTCTTTCTTGTCATGTAAACCTCTATACATTCTAATATAGCGTAAAGAACATAATTAAGCTATAATTCGAAGAAGAATGTGTTATTAACCCTAATATCATAACATATCGGGGAAGAGATAGATGATATCAAATACTAGACCGAACGAAAACTTAATACCGGTTATCATACCTTCATATGAGCCTGATGCCAGAATGACGCAGCTTGTGAAGGAACTTGCTGATGAAGGTGAATTTGTAATTATAGTAGATGACGGAAGCGGAGAGGACTACGCCGGCTTCTTTGAAGAGGCAAAAGAGCTTCTTTCGGAAAATGGAGTGATTCTAAGACATGACGTAAATAGAGGCAAAGGAGCAGCACTCAAGACCGCATTTAAATATGTTATCGATAATTACAATACGGCTATCGGAACAGTTACGGCTGATTCAGACGGACAACATTCTGTGGCATCTATTAAGGATGTTAAAAAGAGTCTTTTAAAGAATAAACAGAATCTGATTCTTGGAGTGAGAAGCTTAGACGGAGATGACATCCCATGGAAATCCAAGGTTGGAAATGCAATCACCAAGAAAGTCACAAGATATGTTTCCGGGCTTGACGTGAGCGATACGCAAACGGGACTTAGAGGTATACCGCTTAAATTTATGGAAGAACTCCTTAGTGTAAAAGGGGACAGATTTGAGTTTGAGATGAGAATGCTTTTGGAAGCAAAGGGGAAGTTCGATATTATTGAAGTGCCGATCAGCACTATATATGAATCCAAGGAACATCATTCTACTCACTTTAATCCCTTTGCAGATTCTGTCAGAATATACAAGGTTCTTGGTGAGAGCTTTATCAGATATATTTTTTCATCGCTTTCATCATGTGTTTTGGATATAGCATTATTTGCTGTTTTGTGTACGTTCTTAAGAGGAAAATATACGGTATACATCGGTATATCAACAGTGATAGCAAGGATTATATCTGCTACATACAATTTTTTTCTAAATTACAAGATGGTATTTAAGAGTAAAGAAAAAGTCGGGACGGCAGCAGTTAAGTATGTATGCCTTGCTGTCCTTCAAATGGCACTGAGTGCTGTTTTGGTGACTGCCGGAGTTAGGTGGCTTGCGGTGGTGCCTGAGACTTTTGTAAAGATTGTGGTGGATACCTGTCTTTTCTTTGTTAGCTATAAGATTCAACAGAAGTTTGTATATATTTCACGTAACCCCTTCATTATGAGATCGGGTTCATAAACGGTTTTTATTTTTGTATTTATTTGGGGAAGAATAAAAGAAGCGTTTCCACCTGTAAGAATCAAGGTGCAATTATTCATCCCTTTGGTGCCTGATAGTTTTGATGCCATCTCGGATATCATAGCTGCTGTTCCAACAACAGCGCCTGTCAGAAGAGAGGAAGCGGTATCATTACCTATTATGAGATTGGTTTCCTTTGCTTTTACGACAGGAAGATGTGGGACTCTGCTGTGAAGACAATCAAGTGAAGTCTGAATGCCGGGACAGATCATGCCTCCTATAAATCTTTTTTCTGAATCAACAGCGGATATTGTGGTGCACGTGCCAAGGTCGCAGATTATGACCGGGGCTTTATATAGCATAACCGCTCCGACAATATCGGCAATCCTATCAGCACCGAGGCTTTTTTTATCGTAAGAATCAAAATTTATTCCCACGTTCAGTTCGCTGCTTATTACGATAGGTCCATTTCCAATCATCATGGACAGAGCTTTCTTAGCAGCTGATACGATACCCGGAACGACACAGGAAACAACGGAGCCCGTAATGAGCTCCGTTTTATTTATGTTTGCCAACTTAAGAACGGATTCGAAAGAATGCTTAAGTTCAGTACAAGTTGCAGACTGCTTGGTCGTGAAACTTGCAAGTGGAGTGGGAGTGTCGCCATTCCACAGGGTCGTGGCTATATTAGTATTTCCTATATCAACTGTGAGAATCTTATTCATGGTATCTTTTATGCTCTGTGAAGTACTTTTGAAAGTATAAGTCCTAGTGTTCCTGCAAGGACACATCCAATGACAGCTTCAACTGTTGCCTGTATTCCTACCATCGCAACAACAAGTGAGAAAGGACCTGTTGCATTATATTGTTCTACAAGTCCCTGAACAAAGTCTGAGTGATAGAAGAAAATGCACAGAATTCCCATAAAGAAAACAGTGTTAAGAAGAGGCATAAGAAGACCTGTGATGTAATAAGACGCTTTTCCCAGAGGACTCTTTTTAAGTATGGTAAAGAGGTTACTTACAATAAAAGCATCAAGAAATCTGGCAATTACTGCTGTGAAGAATACACCAACGGGATTGATGTTAAAAAGTGTTGATAGAAGTCCGCTACCTCCGGTAATTGCTGTGATAAAACTGTTAAAGCCAAAAACAAGACCGCATACGATACCTGCTGTGGGGCCGATTAACATTGCTGCCAGAGCAACCGGAACTGTTACAATTGAAATTTTAAGGACCGGTGTGGGGATAGTTCCAAGAAAGGTGTTACCCATGATAAGCGTAACTGCGATCATAAGGGCAGTCTCCGCCAAATAGAGTGTCTTGGTGCTGAGTCCTTCGGACACCTTTGTCTCGCGGCTCAGTGATGTTGTGTTTTGCATATGTAGTTCTCCTTGAAAAAAAGCTACCGTTTCAAATCTATTTGAATACAGCGCGTAATAAATATATCATAGATATGGTAAAATGTCAGGGTATAATTATCAGTAAAAAAGGAGCATTAGATGTTACAGGGTAAAAATGTACTTCTCGGGGTGACCGGAGGAATTGCAGCATACAAATCAGCGGATCTTGCATCAAAGCTTATTAAGCAGCACGCAAACGTGGATGTTATCATGACGGAGAATGCCACGAAATTTGTTACTCCGCTTACTTTTGAGTCCATAACTCATACGAGATGTGTTACAGATACTTTTGACAGGGGAAGCTATTATGAAGTGGAACACATTGCCCTTGCCGATAAAGCGGATGTACTTGTTATTGCTCCGGCTACAGCCAATTGCATAGCAAAACTTGCATGCGGAATTGCTGATGATATGCTTACAACTACGGCACTTGCATGTGATTGCATCAAGATGATCGCACCAGCCATGAACACCAAAATGTATGAAAATCCAGTTACGCAGAGAAATATTGAGACCTTAAGAGGCCTTGGTTATATTATTTTGGAGCCGGGAGACGGGTTCCTTGCTTGCGGAACAGTAGGAAAAGGTAGAATGGAGGAGCCTTCTACGATTACTGAAGCTATCATAAATGAGATAGCGCATGAAAAAGATATGAATGGAATCAAAGTACTTGTTACCGCAGGACCAACCATGGAAGCTATAGATCCTGTAAGATATATCACCAATCATTCCAGCGGTAAAATGGGGTATGCCATAGCAAAGGCCGCTGCAAGGAGAGGTGCTGATGTTATTTTGGTGAGTGGACACACTAACCTTGATAAACCCACTAACATGGAGTATTTAGAGGTGACTTCAGCAGAGGATATGTTTAATGAGGTTACAAAAAGAGCAGCTGAGTGTGACATCATAATAAAAGCAGCTGCTGTGGCGGACTACACTCCGGTTACAACTGCTGATGACAAGATCAAGAAAGCAGACGACAGTGAAGGAATGAGTATTCCGCTTAAAAGAACTAAGGATATTTTGAAATGGCTTGGTGAGAACAAGAAGAAAGGTCAGATCTTATGTGGTTTTTCCATGGAGACCAAAGATCTTTTGGATAATTCAAGGAAAAAACTTAAGAAGAAAAATCTGGATATGATCTGTGCCAATAATCTAAAGGATGCGGGCGCCGGCTTTGGAGTAGATACCAATGTGATCACTTTTATTACAAATGAAGATGAACAGGCGCTTGAGTGTATGAGTAAAGATAATGTATCCGATCTTCTTTTATCAAGACTTATGAAAATGAGAGAAAATAAGTAAAAGATTTGCACACGATTTGTGTTTTTGTTCCATGTTCGATAATATAAGAGTGTTATTGTTTGATTCAGAAAGGTTTTTGGTTAGAAATGAAAGTTGTAATACTTGCCGGAGGTTTCGGCACAAGAATAAGTGAGGAGAGTCATCTTCGTCCTAAGCCGATGATTGAGATAGGTGGTAAGCCTATTTTGTGGCACATCATGAAGGAGTACTCATACCACGGTTTTAATGAGTTTATTATATGCGCAGGTTACAAACAGGAAGTGATCAAGGAGTACTTTGCTAACTACTATCTTCACAACTGCGATGTGACTTTTGATTTTTCCGACGGAGGAAAGACAACCTTCCATTCACAGAAGGCTGAGCCGTGGAAGGTGACGGTTGTTGATACAGGATACAGCACTATGACCGGTGGACGTATCAAGAGAATACGTGAGCATGTGGGAAATGAAGCATTCTTCATGACTTACGGAGATGGTGTGTGCGATATAGATATGAACGATCTCCTTAAATTTCACAAGAGTCATGGCAAAATTGCCACGGTTACTGCTATTCTCGCTGGACAGCGCTTTGGAGTATTTGATATAGACAAAGATGATACTTCTGTTGTGAAGGATTTCAGAGAAAAAGCCAGCATGGATGGAGCAAGGATCAATGGTGGATATATGGTCCTTGAGCCCGGCGTGTTTGATTATATCGAGGGAGATGATACATTCTTTGAAAAAGAGCCTATGCATAATCTTGTAAAAGACGGCGAGATGGCGGCTTACAAGTATGATGGATTCTGGAAATGCATGGATACTGCAAGAGAAAGAGATGAGTTATCTGAGATGATAGAGGCGGGAAGAGCGCCTTGGATCAAGTGGTGAAAGTATGAGAGTATCTGATTATATAGTTGATTTTCTGATAAAAAGGGGCGTCACCGACTGCTTTACTGTAGTAGGCGGTGGCGCCATGTATTTAAATAATTCTTTTGGTCATACGGAAGGGATGAAATGTACCCATTTCCATCATGAACAGGGAGCGGCCATTGCAGCAGAAAGCTATTCCCGTTATGAGAATAAGGTCGCTGCGCTGTGCGTTACTTCCGGCCCCGGTGGAACTAATGCCATCACAGGTGTATTGGGAGGATGGCTTGACTCTCTTCCTATGTTTGTTGTGAGTGGACAGGTAAGGTACGACACAACTGTTCGCTATTGGAAAGAGAATTATGGTAAAAGATATTCCGAAGAAATGGAATCGGAAGATTATGCTCCCAGAGCTATAGGCGATCAGGAGTATGACATAACAAAAATGACTTCGCATATCTGTAAGTATGCTGTTATGCTGGAACGCCCGGAGGATATCAGATATCATCTGGAAAAGGCATGGCATCTTATGAACACCGGAAGACCCGGCCCTGTATGGATTGATGTTCCTGTTAATTATCAGGCTGCGGAGATCAATCCTGAGGAACTTAAGGGATACGAAGAAAAAACTAATGCTGATAAGGCCGGTCAGGAGTGCTTATCCGGTGATGAACTTAATGATTATGTCGCGAAGACCATAAAGATGCTTGAAGAAGCCAAAAGACCTGTGATATATGCTGGCGGTGGAATCCGTATTTCAGGTGGATATGACGTCTTTAGAAAAGTTGCTGCAAAAATGGGAGTTCCGGTTTGTACATATTGGAATTCCATTGATGTGATAGAATCCGACAATCCGCTTTACTGTGGCCGTGGTGGCAATATGGGAGACAGAGCCGGTAACTTTGCTATTCAGAATTCGGACCTTGTGCTTGTTATTGGCAGCAGGCTTTCTATAAGGCAGGTTGGATATACTTGGGGCACATGGGCAAGAGCTGCTAAGGTTATTATGGTAGACATTGATCCTTCTGAGATGGATAAGCACACGCTCCATATTGATCTCAAGATTCACGCTGATGCCAAAAAATTCCTTGAAAGCCTCTATGACAAGCTTGAAGTATATGAGAAGGATGGCTATCTTTTCTCTGATGATGCCTGGAGAGAGCAGTGCTTAAAGTGGAGAGAGAAATATCCTGTAGTATCTGAGGAACAGCTTAATACAGGAGATAAGCTTGTTAACGTATATGGCTTTGTCAAAGCTCTTTCCGATAAGCTTCCAAAAGGAAGTCTTACAGCTGTAAGTAACGGAGCCTGCTGTGTTGCGGGACATCAGAGCTGGATAATCAAAGAAGATACGAGATTTATTATAAACAATGCGGTTGCAAGTATGGGATACGGGCTTCCGGCTGCTATAGGATTGTGCTTGGCTTCGGGTAGGAAGGATACAATATGTCTTGAAGGTGATGGCAGCATTATGATGAATCTGCAGGAACTCCAGACTATAGTGACCAACAAGCTTCCTGTTAAGGTCTTTCTTATCAATAATTCGGGATATCATTCCATTAGAATTACTCAGAACAATCTTTTCTCTGATTATTCCAAATGTGGAATTGGCCCGGAGAGCGGAGATCTGGCGTTTCCTTCATTTGATAAGATTGCTGAGGCCTTCGGATATAGCTATATAGGAATTCATAAGGGGACGGAGCTTTATAGCGGAATTGAAAAAGCTCTTTCAACTGATGCACCCGTACTTTGCGAAGTGTTTACAGATACACAGCAGGTATGGGCACCTAAGAGCTCAGCAAGAAGGCTTGAAGACGGAACTCTTACCAGCCCGCCTCTTGAGGATCTGGCACCATTTCTTCCACGTGAAGAACTTGCGGAGAATATGTATATATAAATAAAATGCCAAGTGGCATATATGACTTAAATTTTGGAACTGACGTTTTAAAAGGAAACAGAGTAAAGGAAAAGAGATATGAACAAACAAAAAGGTATAATTAAGTACCTGCTTGGAGCAATACTTCTGGTAGCGTTGTTTTTGTTCTTTGTCAACTCGTTTGGAGGACAGAACAGCACGGAAGAAACCGGAATGGAAGGCGGAAATGCTTCTTACGCGCAGCAGGAGGGTGATTACTCAGAGCTGAGCGGTGGCATGGAAGGAAATGCTTCTGAAGCGGGAATTGAAGTTGAATCCGGAGATTTGGGAGGAAGTGCTGCCCCCGGTGCCGCTGAAGGTGCTGAGGGTTTACCTGCTACGACTCCCGGATCAGAAACAATTGGTGAAGGGCTTGGAAGTGGCAGTAGCCCGTCGCTTTCAGGAGGTAAGACAGGAGCCGATTTGGAAGGCGGGCAGAGTCTTGAATCCGCCGGTAGCGAAAGTATTGGCCCTACAGGCAGCCAGAGTGTTGGTACTTCCGGAACGGGGAACCCGACTGCTTCTTCAGGAACCGTAGGCCAAACGATTTCTCACGGAAAAGAAAGCGCAGATCAGGCTCCGACTTCTTCTCAGGGACGCGGATCTGTTTCAGGATCATCAGGATCCCAGAATAAGTATTCAATCGGAAGCGGTTCAAAGCCGGGCAGAGGATCTTCAGATAAAGGTGATAGTAAGGGTAAGGCTGAGAATGTTGTAATTGAAGATGATGACAATAATTCTCAAAAAGATGCAGAAGCAAGTCTTCCCGAGGATGGATCCTATACATCTAAGCAAGAGGTGGCATTGTATCTGCATATATATCACAAGCTGCCCAAAAACTTTATTACCAAGAAGCAGGCCAATTCTCTTGGATGGTCCGGAGGAAGCCTTAATCAATATGCTCCGGGTAAATGTATCGGAGGTGATTTCTTTGGTAACTATGAGGGATTACTTCCAACCGACAGAGAATATCACGAGTGTGACATTGATACGCTTGGCGCAGAGAAACGTGGAGAGAAGAGACTGGTTTATTCAAACGATTTCCACATCTACTATACAGAAGACCATTACAAGACTTTTGAGTTGTTATATGAACCATAAGAGGTGATATATGGGAAAAGTTTTTTACATAGATATGTCTGAAGTGACCACCAAGGAAGAACTGCAGGAACTTCTGGTAAAAGAGCTTCCGCTTCCGGATTATTACGGCCGAAATCTTGATGCGTTTAACGATGTTCTTACAGAATTCGGAAACGGATGGAATATTATTTTTTACAACACCAAAAGAGCTGGATTTAAACTTGGTAAATATTATGATGCCCTTAGAAGATTGTGTAGAGAAGCATCGGAAGATATGAAAGATTTAAAAATAAGATTTTTTGAATAAAAAGACGGGACTGCATGAAGCGGTCCCGTCTTTAAAATTTATGCATATACAAACCAGATGAACAGATATCCCACAACCACAGCCGTGAGTGTGAATGGAATACCGATTCTCATAAAATCACCAAAACTTACTTCATAGCCCTCTTTTCTTAGCATGCCAACACCGGCGATATTGGCTGAAGCACCGATAGGTGTGATGTTGCCGCCAAGTGTAGCTCCTATAAGAAGACCAAAATACAAAAGAAGAGGATCAGCTTTCATAACAGCCGATAAGCTGGCAAGTACCGGGAGCATGGTCGCTACATAAGGAATGTTATCTATAAATGCTGAAATAGCTACCGAACCAAATACAATAATTGTATACAGGAGAAAGACATTACCCTTTCCTGTTGTTGCTATGATGCCTGCGAGATCATCTATGATACCGACTTTCTCGATTCCGGAAATTACACAGAAGAGACCAGCAAGAAGTATCATGGTGTCGTAATCAATGGCTTTAAGTGAATGCCACATGCTGTCAGTTCCCTTAGATAAAGCAATTTCCCAAACAATATTTATAATGCCGCATATCATACAGATAACACCGTTTGTAATCTCGGGCTTATTCTGGAAAAATGAAGCAATAACAAGTAAAACAACATGTCCGAGCATCATGATGGTGGGAACATAATCGGTTACCACTGTTTTCTCATTGGAGCTTACAGGCTCTTTATCATTTCTAAAGAGATACATCATAATAGGAACCGTAGCCAGAGCACCAAGTTCTACTGCAAAGAAGATTCCGGGATGACCGTGCATCCAGAAGAAATCATTGAAATCCATCTTGGCTGCGCCTGCAAGCATGATGGAAGTAGTGTCACCAACGAGGGTTGCAGCACCCTGCAGATTAGATGATACAGCGATGCATATGATCATAGGCACCGGTGATATTTTGAGCTTCTTGCATATGGCAAGTCCAACGGGAGCAACCATGAGAAGCGTTGCTACATTATCGATGAATGCAGAAATAATACCGGAAAACAGGGACATGAAGATTGTTACCCACATTACGTTGGGAGCAAGATTCAATAGCTTGTCTGCTATAAGATTTGGCATCTTGGATTCTATGAAATAGTCAACGATGACCATGGTTCCGAAGATCATCATAAGAATATTCCAGTCGATGGCTCCGAAGACCTCTGTGATCGGAAGTATTCCCAATATAATAAAAACTACCGCTGTAGAAACAGCAATGATCGCACGTCTTTTTTTGAGGGCAACCATAAGTACATACATTAGAATAAAGAGAATAATTGCTATGGTTTTCAATTTGAGATCTCCTTAACTCAAAATAATTAAAATCTAAAGCAATACTACGTAAGTTAAAGCCTTTTGTCAAACAAAAATATTCTTTTATAAAGACGTGATATAATATGACAATACAGTCAGTTGCCATTAAGTTTTTCGAGGTGATAGAAAATGAGTAAGAAAATACAAGCGAATAAGCAGATTGCAAAAGATATGATGGATTTCATACATAAGAGTCCCACATGTTTCCATGTGGTGAGCAATCTAAAGGAAGTACTTATAAAGGAAGGCTTTACTGAACTTAATGAGAAAGAAGAGTGGAAACTTAAGGCGGGTAAATACTTTGTAACCCGAAACGACTCTTCAATTATCTCTTTTAAAATACCTAAGAAAGATTTTAGGGGATTTTATATGATCGCCAGCCATAGCGATTCACCATCTTTTAAGATAAAAGAAAATCCGGAGATGGAAGCTTTTGGAGCATACGTAAAACTAAACACGGAAAAATACGGTGGGATGCTGTGCGCTCAGTGGTTTGACAGACCGCTTTCCGTTGCCGGAAGGTTAGTTGTACGTAGCAAAAAGAAAGGTTATAAGACGAAGCTTGTGAATGTGGACAGAGATCTTCTTATGTTGCCATCACTTGCTATTCACATGAACAGAGAAGCCAATGACGGCTATAAGTACAATCCGCAGGTGGATATGATACCGGTTTTTGGTGATGCTGCTTCTAAAGATAAATTTTTGGACATAGTGGCTTTAGCTGCAGGTGTTGCCAAAGAGGATATATTAAGTCATGATCTCTTTTTATATAATAGAGTAGCACCTACTTTTTGGGGCGCAGAGGAAGAGTTTATTTCAAGCTCAAGGCTGGATGATCAGGAGTGCGTATACACAACGTTTGTAGGCTTCCTTAAGTCGGGTGATTCCAATAATGTTGCAGTGCACTGTGTCTTTGACAATGAAGAAGTTGGTAGCGGCACCAAACAGGGAGCAGATTCAACTTTTCTAAAAGATACGCTTGTGCGTATAAATAACGGTCTTGGAAGAAATGAGCAGCAGTATTATACAGCGGTTGCAAACAGCTTTATGATATCTGCAGACAACGCTCACGCTGTACATCCCAATCATGGTGATAAAGCAGATCCAGTAAACAGACCGGTGATGAACAAAGGGATAGTTATCAAATACAATGCTAACCAGAAATACACAACAGATGCTGTTTCTGCTGCATTTTTCAAGCTTATCTGCGAAAAGGCTCAGGTTCCGTTCCAGACATTTACAAATCGTTCAGATATTGCCGGAGGTTCGACACTTGGCAATATTTCCACGGCTCAGGTGTCAGTGAATACTGTAGATATCGGGCTGGCGCAGCTTGCAATGCATTCGCCCTACGAATCAGCAGGAAGCCATGATCCTGAGTACCTTGTAAAGGCATCTAAGGTTTTCTATGAGTATAATGAATAAAAATATGAAATAAAGAGGTTATTAGTAATGGGAATATTTGATCTTTTTTCCTCAGGGAAGGGGAAAGAACAGGAAGAGGCAGCTATCAAAGAGCAGGAGGCAGCCAAGGAAAAAGAAATAGAAGATGTGAAGAAGGCTCATGAAGAACTGACATGGCCTGTCATCACCAGAATAAATCAGATCAATATAAAGGATGCGGAAAACGAGCTTTTGGAGGAAACGGTTTCTTCGGAGCGAAAGGATGAAATAGGTCCACTTATTTATGAGGATGAAATTGAAACTTCGATCATCAAGGGACTGACTTCCCAGGAACTTTTGTTTCTTTTGACAACGCTCGAAGTTTATCACAAGGCTTCACCGCTTCCGGATTTTGAGAAAAAGCACAGAGCGGTATATAACGAGCTGCTTGATAGGATAAGAAATGCTAATACTCTTTTTGTCCTTTATGATGCAGGGACTCGTTATCCGTTTATAGATGGCGGCTTTGTTAATGTCTATTTTGAAAAAGAGCTTGCGCAGAAAGCGGCAGCTCTTTACGTAAAGCAGTACAGAAAAGTAATCGTTAACGAGGTTAAGGTTGAGAGTGATACCGCGCCTTCAGGAAAAGGATTTTTTGATTTTCTGTATTACATCGGAATTGAAAATCTTGTGATAGACAATGGTGCATACAAAGCCAGATTTAAGAGAAATGAGATTGTTGCGTCAGTTGGAGACTGGAAGAGCGATTCCGGAGCAGCACCTGTTAATCCGGCGCTTAATTTTACAATGCTTGATTTCCTATCAGAAGTAACATGGCCTGTTAATTATGAGCAGAAGACTGATGTTCTCAAGGCCAAAGAGGCCAGAATGGTTGCTTGCATAAAAAAGGGCAAATATATTGTTCCAATGCAGCATGAAGGGGAAGTTGAGGTCCTTGAAGATGGCAGAATGAAACCCGGCAAGGATACCAAGTTTAAATTCCCTGTATATAAGACAAAAGAGGGAAAAGAGTATCTTCCGATTTATACAGACGGAACGGAGTTTGGAAAAAAACTGGCAGGAGCAGGATGGAATGCTGCTGTATTTAAATACGAAGATGTTATCAGGTTTGCAAAAGATAAAGATGGTATAAGAATCAATCCGGAGGGGCAAGGTATAGTGATTCCGAAGGAAAGGATGGAAGCTATCTGAAACGGATGTTAATTTTGTAAATATTTCCGTAAAAAACACTTTTCATTTCAATAAAAGCATTATATACTTGTGTTAACAAATCTGAGAATATTTATAAAGTATAGCAAGTATGTTTTTTGAGAGGAGAAGTGTGAAATGAGTGAAAAAAGGTTTGATCCAATGACAGGACAGCCGATCAATAACCCGGCACAGTCTGTTAACAACGGGGGGCAGTCTTTGGTGGATCCCAAACAGTGGGTTCCCGGCCAGCAGAATCAGCCTCAGGATCAGCAGAATCAGCCGCAAGGTCAGCAGAACCAGCCTCAGGGCCAGTTCCAGGGACAGCCGCAGCAGTGGGGAGCAGGTCAGCAGAACCAGCCACAGGGTCAGTTCCAGGGGCAACCTCAACAGTGGATGGCAGGCCAACAGGGCGCGTATGGCGGACAGCCCTTTGGAGGTAATAATGTTCCCCCTAAGGGAAACAATAAGAAGATGCTTATAATCGGCGGAATTGCTGCCGCTGTTCTTATTTTGATTTTGGTTAATGTTGCTATATTTATGCGTTCAAACAAAAAGAACAGTGACGATACAGATATCTCGGTAGCAGAGGCTTCAGAAGTTGAAATCGATAATTCTACAGAAGAAGCGTCAGAAGAAACAGATAAGTCTAATGATGAAGCTACAGTAGAAGCTACAGAAGATAAAGAGGAAGAGAAAGAAGCGGATGATAGCCAGAAGGCAGTGACTCATGTGGATGGAGATCCCGGAGATCTCAGTTCTTTTACCGCAGATGGAAAGACATATACACTTCCTGTAAAGGTTAGAGATCTTCTTGATGCAGGCTGGGAGTTTGAAAATGATAATGATGGCAGGAAACAGCTTGGATCCGGTCAGTATGATATAGTTTATATGCTCTGGCCTAACAGTGAAAAGGCCAAACTTGATATGCGTGTGACAAACTACTCTATTGATGCCAAGGAGTTAATAGAGGGATATGTTACAGAGATCTCTTTTGATGAGTATTCTGTAGAAAAGAGTGGAGCTGATCTTTCATTCCATAATGGAGACATTAAGCTGAAAGAATCTACCAAAGATGATGTTATAGCAGCACTTGGCGATCCTGACGATGAGTATGACGGAAGTTCATCATATGCTATCACATACGAAAATAATAACGACACAAGCTATTACACAGAAGTAAGAGCAAGATTTTCTTTTGAGAAGGAAGACGGTAGGCTTTCATATGTAACACTGGAAAACACTGAGGAACCGTCTGATCTGGAAGCTGAAGAGGTAAGCGGAGAAGAGCCTGAGTATCTTAGTAAGTATAAAGCTCCGGATGCACTTGGAGATGACTTGTTATCAGGAAATATTTCCGTTGGCGGAAAGGTTTACAATCTTCCTGTTCCTCTCAAAGTGCTCATGGAAGATGGATGGAGCTTTGGCGGTGATGAGACTCATACGGTTGGAGCTAATCAGGGATATTCAATCACACTTGCAAAGGGCGATGCCCGTATGTACGCTTCTACATATAATGTGACATCAACTGCTTGCTACATCAAATATACGATTGTAACCGAGATTACAATTTACGGATCTTCATTTAATAAGCTTGAGTATGAATTGCCGGGAGGTATTACTCAAAATTCAACACAGAAAGATCTTGATGCTTTGCTTTCATCTAAAGGTATTTCTAACTATGACTATAAGAAAACCTCCGGTCGTTATGTGATTCCGCTGGATCAGAGTTCCAATGATACTTTCCACAGAAATAAGGTGGAAATTGTAGTTGATTCAGATGGCGGTTTCTCGGATGTTACTGTACAGAATTTTGGCTGGCTTGAAGAATAAGCTTATTGATTGAATGCTTGTTTATGAACGGATAATAGTCTACAATGTAATTGTAGGCTATTGTCCGTTTTTTATTGAGCAGGAAATTCTTCTAAGTTTCTAATAGGAATGGGAGCGACAACATGTTTGATCGTTTATTAGGCGTATATTTATTAGAACAAGGCTTACTTGACAAGAATCAGATTGCGGAAGCATATCGCTTGCAGGAATCCAACAGGGCTAAGCTCGGTGTTATTGCTGTTGCCGAGAAGCTTATGTCCATTGCTCAGGCTGAGCAGGTTAATGCGATGCAGGCGTCTATGGATAAGCGTTTTGGCGATATTGCCATTGAACGTGGATATCTGTCGGAAGCTCAAGTCAGCAGACTCTTAGAGCTTCAGGGTAATTCATATTTGGCATTTATACAGGCTATAGTTGATCTTGGATATCTGTCCATGGAGCAACTTAGAGAGGCGGAGGAAAAATATCAGGCTTCTTATGGCTTTACAGAGTCAGACATGGCAACTTTAAAGTCCGGAGATGTTGAAAAGATTGTTCCGATCTTTCTTTCCACCGATGATCCTGTGTACAGATCAATGTTCTCCATGGGTGTAAAGAATATGTACAGACTTGTGGACAATCATATTTTTGTCGGAAAGGCATATACCGTATCCGCTATCAAAGATGAAGTTCTGGGAGTTCAGAAATTCCACGGTGATCAAAAGGCGGTTGTAGCTATTTCCGGAAAATATGAAGATGTGCAGAGAATGGCGATCGCTTATACCAAGGAAGAATTTATAGAGACTAAAGAAGATGCGTTGGATGCTATCTGCGAACTTATAAACTGTATAAACGGTCTGTATGCCACAGAACAAAGTAGGAACGATAAAAGGATTGAACTTGAACCTCCGAATTTCTTTGTTTCTTTCCCGGAGGCCAGCTGTGATGAGATTATGGTAATGCCGATCTATATCTGTGGAGGCGAGGTCAAGTATCTTATCGCCATATCCAAAGATATGGTAGTTAAGTGAAATAGGCATGCCGGAGGGTGCATAGATGAAAAGTGTATTGATAGTAGATGATTCAAGGACTTCCAGAAGAATACTGAGAGACATCCTGGAACGAGCAGGCTTTAATGTAGTTGGTGAAGCGGTTGACGGCCGGGAGGGTTTTGATGAATACGTTAAACTCCAGCCCGATATCGTTACAATGGATATTACGATGCCTGTGGTTGACGGAATAGAATCTCTTAAACTTATAAAAAAGAATAATCCCAATGCCAAGGTGGTAATGATAACGGCGGCGGGTCAAAAAGAGAAGATGATGGAGGCAGTAAAGTTTGGTGCGGTTGAATTTGTTGCCAAGCCCTTTGTGGAAGAGACTGTCATAGATGCATTGTCACGTTGCTAAAATAATTTGATTTACAGGCCGCCTTACAGTAATATGTAAGGCGGTATTTTATTTAGAGGAAATTGCTCTGATTTTCTTTTGGGATAAAGGTGAAAAGATGAACAGAAAAGTACTTATTACAGGTGCGTCCAGAGGAATAGGAAAAGCTATTGCAGAAGCTTTTGCAAGCGCAGGCGATGAGCTTATTTTAACGTGCCTTAAATGCGAGAAAGAACTTAATGATTTTTCTAAAGAGCTTTCGGAGCGCTTTAATGTAAAATGCAGCGCTTTCGTATGTGATGCGGGAAACTATGCTTCTGTGAAAGCTCTTTTTGACAATATAAGTGATATTGATATAGTTATTAACAATGCGGGAGTTGCTTATCTGGGGCTCCTTACCGATATGGAAGAAGAGGATTGGAACAGGATCATATCTACCAATCTTGATTCTCTTTTTAATACTTCTAAATTTGCTGTTCCTATTATGGTAAAAAAACATTGTGGTAAGATAATAAACATATCTTCTGTTTGGGGGAATGTGGGAGCGTCCTGCGAAGTTGCATATTCGGCTTCCAAAGGCGGCGTTAATTCTTTTACAAAAGCTTTGGCAAAAGAGCTTGCTCCAAGCGGAATACAGGTTAACGCCATAGCATGTGGTGTTATCGATACCGATATGAACAGAAAGCATCTTTCTGAAGAGGAACTAAGTGAACTTAGTGAGGAAATTCCCATGGGAAGAATGGGAGAGACAAGTGAAGTGGCGAGCCTTGCTCTAATGATAGCCGATGCCCCCGAGTATATGACGGGGCAGATTATAACCCTGGACGGTGGGTGGATTTAATATTGGAGAATTATTATGGTTTTATTTTTTGACATCGACGGAACACTTTGGGATTACAAGAACTGGATCCCCGACACTACTAAAGAAGGAATCAGAAGAGCCAAAGAAAACGGGCATAAGTGCTTCTTAAATTCCGGTAGAGCAAGATCTTTTATCAGCAGCAAAGAATTATTGGGACTTGGATTTGATGGAATCGTGTCAGCTTGTGGATGCATGATAGAAAAGGACGGAGAGATCATCTTTAACAGGCTTATAAACAGCGAAGATGCCATAAGGACGGTAGAGACGGTTAACCGTTATAACTTTAAATCAATACTTGAGGGACCAAGATATTTATATATGGAAAGAAGTGACTTTGAAGGCGATATATATGGCGAAAAAGTCATGAACGAAATGGGCGACAGGCTCAGAGGCATAAAAGACAATTGGGGCAAATGGGAGATGAATAAACTCTCATGTGCAACAATGGGATGCGATACAAAAAGCTGTTTTGCGGAGCTTTCCGATCTGTATGATTTTCTTATTCATAACGAGGCTGTTGTGGAGATGGTACCCAAGGGATTTAACAAAGGAACGGGAATTGAGAAAGTGTGCGAACTTCTTTCTGAGGACGTTAAGAATACCATCGCCTTCGGAGACAGTGTGAATGACATGGATATGCTGGAAGTTGCCGGTAAGAGTGTTGCTATGGGACGTTCAGCGGATGAGGTTAAAAAAATAGCGGATTATGTCACTACATATCTTGAAGAAGATGGAATCTGGAATGCTCTCAAGAAGTTTGATCTTATATAAAAAAGAGTTTCTTGCTTTGAATTCAGGCATATAAGCATAAATAAAAAAAGACCTTTACAAAATAAAAGTAAGTGATACAATTATATTGTGCGCAATCTAATGTAACGATTAATTTTGCTTTATTAAGCAAACAAAAGTGTTTGATAGGAGGTCATTATGTACGATCTAATAATAATCGGATCAGGACCTGCAGGTTTGTCTGCAGCAGTTTATGCTAAGAGAGCCGGACTTAATATGCTTATTATAGAGAAAAATCCCGTGAGCGGAGGACAGATAATTGATACCTATGAGGTAGATAACTATCTGGGGATTCCGGGAGTCAATGGTTTTGATCTAGCCATGAAATTCAGAGAGCACGCTGATAAGCTCGGAGCAGAGTTTGCTGACGGAACGGTAACAGGTATTGAATGCCTTGATGCCGGTTCAGATAACAAGGCACCGGTGTATAAGATTAAGACAGATTCCGGTGAGTATGAAACTCATACGGTTATATTGGCTACGGGAGCACATCATTCCAAACTGGGGGTTCCCGGAGAAGAGGAGTACATCGGAAAAGGAGTTTCCTACTGTGCGACCTGTGACGGCGCTTTCTATAGAGAAAAAGTTACTGCAGTTAATGGTGGCGGTGACGTTGCGGTTGAGGATGCAATCTTTTTATCAAGATTTTCTGAGAAAGTTTATCTTGTTCATAGAAGAAATGAGCTTAGAGCTACAAAGATATTGCAGGATGAACTTTTTGGAATTAGTAATATCGAGGTTGTCTGGGACAGCGTTGTTAAAGAGATAAAGGGAGAAGACAAGGTAAATCGTATCTTGATAGAGAACGTTAAGGATAAAGAAGAAAAAGAACTTGAGGTGGACGGTATATTTGTTGCTATAGGTATTCATCCTTCCACAGAGCTTTTTGCCGACATAGTAAAATGTGATGAAAATGGCTATGTAATTGCCGGTGAAGATGGGGCTACCAGTGCACCCGGAATTTTCGTTGCGGGAGACTCGAGAAAAAAGAGGCTACGCCAGGTAGTTACTGCTGTTGCGGACGGTGCAAATACTGTTACAAGTGTACAAGATTTTCTCGTTGGAAAGGCCAAAAGTTGACAAAATGACCAAAATGTCGTATTCTGAAAGGGTGCAACAAATTTGTAACATCATTTCGGAGGTTTATTATTGAAGAAGCAAGCTATGCAGATTGCGGCTTTTACAGCTGTAGCTGCCATAACATTCGCAAATATAAACGTTGATTCACACGCATCCACAGGAAAGGTGTCAAGTGTTTTGCCTCAGGCGGGCATATCATATGCTTTAGGCAATAATCAGGTTTCACTTTCCAATCTTCAGCAATCATTGGAGGAAGACTCCAAGAATGAAACTACGACTTCTATTTCTGGTGTCAGCAAGTCTGTAGTGGAAGAAATTGCTTCTTCCGATGCAGTAACTGACGAGACTCCTTCTGCTTCTAACATTACTGACAGTATTCTTAAGGATATCCAGTCGGCCACAGGAGCGGTTATTGATAAGGAGACTGAGCAGGAGAAGTCTGAGAATGCTGCTGAGGAAGAACGCTTTAAAACTCTTGTTATTGCCAAGGTTGATAACTATGTCAATGTAAGAGATATACCTAGCGAGGATGGTGAGATCGTTGGTAAGCTGTACGATAAGTCGGTTGGTACTTTTATAGAAGAGGAAAACGGCTGGTACAAGATTAAATCCGGTAAAGTAGAAGGCTACGTTAAGGGTGAGTTCTGTGTAACCGGTGAAGAAGCTGTTGAGCTTGCCAAAAAAGTTGGTACAAGAATGGCGACAGTTACTACTACCACACTTTTTGTTAGAAGTGGTCCAAGTACTGACGACAGTGTAATCGGATATGTTCCTATAGAGGACGAACTTACGGTAACTGAAGAGCTTGACGGATGGGTTAAGGTTAATATCGAGGAAGGTGATGGTTATGTTTCTCGCGATTATGTAACCTTGCATACAGAGTTCGTAGAAGCTGAGTCCAAGGCTGAAGAGGAAGCTCGTCTTGCCAAGGAGAAGGCTGCCAGAGAGGCTGCTAATAAAGCGGCAGAAGCAAGCCTTGCCAAGAGTAAGAATGGTAAAGAAAACCAAGAAGGCGGCGGTGATTCCGGCAAGACTTATAAATCACCTGCATCTTATACTACTGAAAGTAGTTCGATTGGTGCAGCCGTTGCGCAATATGCTCAGCAGTTTGTTGGTAATCCTTATGTATACGGTGGCTCATCGCTTACAAACGGTACTGACTGTTCAGGATTCGTTATGAGTGTATACGCTAACTTCGGAGTAAGCCTGCCTCACAGTTCCGGTGCTGATAGAAGCCAGGGTGCTGCTGTTGATGGATTGGCCAACGCTCAGCCGGGTGATATCATTTGTTACTCTGGTCACGTTGGTATCTATATTGGAGGTGGACAGATTGTCCATGCTTCAACAGCCAAGACAGGTATCAAGATTTCAGATGCATCCTATCGTCCTGTTCTTGCAGTAAGAAGAATATTCTAATTGTTTTAAATTTATAAATATAATAATTAGTAATTGCAGGCACCGAGTTCGGGATTTCCGAATTCGGTGCTTTTTCTGTGTAAGTGTTTTTGTGATTATCCTTTTTGTGAGAGCGTTACATTATAATAGTCTCCTATATTTTTTCAAGTTATAAATTTTTATATTCCATATTTTCTCTGTTATGCACATAAACCCAAATGTCAACAGGGTTTGCGAAGTTTTTTTGATAATTTGAATGGGAAAGTTATCCACATTTTTTAGAAACAAAAAGGCGAAAAATAAACTTATACACGAAGTTATCCACTTTATCCACAAAAAACAGTTTTTAAAAGTGAATTTTATACAATGGAAAACAACAGATATTTTTTGTGCAGTTTTTACAAAAAGCCTGATTTAATCAAAAGATTATACTTCAAATTGCTCTTATAAATTGCACTTCTTGAGCATAAAATGATATACTGTATATATACAAAAAACGGCTATTGTAGCCGCAGTAAAGGGGATGATTGCATGAAATTTACTATCATTGGAAAGAACATCAATGTAACACCCGGACTAAAGGCAGCAGTTGAGGAAAAGATCGGTAAGCTGGAGAAGTACTTCACGCCCGATACAATTGCCAATGTCACATTAAATGTCGATAGGGAGAGACATAAAATCGAGGTTACCATTCCTGTTAAAGGCAAGATCATTCGTGCTGAGCAGGTGAGCAATGATATGTATGTATCTATTGACCTTGTGGAAGAGATTATTGAAAGACAGCTCAAAAAGTATAAGAGCAAACTTGTGGATAAGCAGCAGGCGGAAGCCAGCAATTTTAAGAAAGAATATATTGAAAGCGAATATATGGATGAAGAATCCATCCGTATTGAGAGAATGAAGAAGTTTGATCCTAAGCCTATGTATGCTGAGGATGCCTGTGTTCAGATGGAACTTCTGGGCCACAATTTCTTTGTATTTGTTAATGCAGAGACCGATCAGGTTAATGTAGTTTATAAGAGAAAGGGCAACACGTACGGATTGATCGAACCTGAATTATGATATTTAAGTTTTTTTCTGACAGCCGCAAGAGAATAGTGGTATTTATGGGGTTGCTGACAGCCAGCGCAGCAACCCTTTTTTATTGTGAACAAAAGGATGATGACCCGGCTCTTTCCATTAATGAAATCTGTGGCAGTAATTTTTCTGTAGCAGCCGATGAAAATGGTGAATATTCGGATTACATCGAGATCTACAATTCTTCTGATCAAGAAATTGTCGAGGACTACTATCTGTCCGATTCCAAGAAAAAGCTCAAGAAACTCAAAATTGCAACTCCCATAGCTCCCGGAGAGTATAGGATAATATGGCTCCCTGGCGGGCATGCTCCTTTTAATGTGGATAAACAAGGAGAAACGATATATCTGAGTACGGGAAGCGGACGAGTTATTGATGCGATAGCTATGCCTCTTCTTCCTTATGATGTGTCTTTTGCAAGAAACAGTGATGGCGTTGGAGAATTTGCTCCGTTCACCGGAACACCGGGGCAATCAAATAAAAGCGCCGAGAGCGTGGAAGTCAGACATATAAAGAGCCCTGAGTTTTCCTTGGAGGATGGATTTTATGAGGAAGGAATCGAACTAAAGCTTTCTGCAGGATTATTTGATTCCATCTATTACACAGACGATGGAAGCGAACCGACAGAAAAATCTATGCAATATAAAAAGCCAATAAAGTTGTATGATGCAAGCACTAAGAACAATATTTATGCAAATGAGATCATGTATCCGACCTATGAAGCTCCGAATTATAAGGTTGATAAGGCAAACGTTATAAAGGCGATTGCAGTAAATAAGATTACCGGAGAAAAAAGTGAAGTAGTAAATCATGTGTATTTTGTGGGATTTGATAAGAAACCACAGTACGATAACGTTGAGATAATGTCGCTTGTTTTTGATCCTGACAGTCTTTTTGGATATGACAAGGGAATCTATGCGATGGGGAAAAAGTATGATGAGTACAAAAAGCTCGGCGGATTTACTGATTTTCCGGAAGAAGAGGTACCTGGGTACTTTATTGATGAAAATGGCGAACAGATCGACAGGTTTTATTACACCAATTCCAACTATGAAGGAAGAGAATGGGAACGCCGCGGGACAATGACTTTTTTCCGCGATGATGCAGATAGAAGTCTTTTGGATAAAAAAGATATAGGCGTAAGAATAGCTGGAGAGTCTACAAGATTCGTTTATCAGAAGTCATTAAATCTATTTACCAGAAGTATATATTCAGAAGATAGCTCTTTTAACTGTGGATTCTATGATGGTGAAAAGAAGATCAGGCTCCGTAAAGGGGATGGAAGGATAATATATAAAGAAGCGTTCCTTCATTCTGTTTTGGAAGATATGGGAATAGCCGGCTGGGAATCTCGCCCCTGCGTGCTGTTTTTGAACGGTGAATATTGGGGATTGTATACGCTTCGTGAGCAATATGAGGCCAAGTATTTTGAATATCATTTTGGTATTCCGCAGAGCAATCTGTACGTGGTCAAGAATACAGATGCGGAGTATGGCGGATTTGTCGCTGAACGAGATTACACTGCGGCTATTGAAGGGCTGGCTTATTATGATCTTTCGGATGACGAAAAATATGATCTGGTCGATTCATCAGTGGATCTGGATAATATGGTGGATTACTATAGTGCCTTGTTGTTTTTCAATGACGTTGACATTGATCCTGATCATAACCAGCTTTTATATAAAGAAGCTAAAGACGGAAAATGGAAGTGGGCTGCATACGATCTGGATGTTACATGCGAAGTTCCGGAATTTGATACGGTTCTATATTACAGAGAAATGGGGGAAAAGATGTATCTTCCCGGCGGGCTTTATGCAAGGGAAGGATTTAAGGATAAGTTTAGAGCAAGAGTAAAAGAGCTGACGGATACTGAGCTTTCCTATGAATCATTACATGCAAAGCTTATGGAATGGGACAGTGTCTACAGAGAACAGAACATTGAGACCATAAGAAGATTTGAAGATTCAAGTTACAGTGAAGAGGATTATGAAAAAGATCTGGCGGAGCTGGATAACTTTTTTAAAGAAAGAGGAGAGTATATTAAAGGGTATTTAGAGGAAGATATGGCGAATTACTAGGCCTTTTAGCGGTCATAGGAGGTGCTGATAAATCCCTTCTTTTCCTTGCATTTGACAGGTTGGTATGCTAAAATGAATCTGTTCTGATAAAAATTTGTCAATCAGATCAAAAAAGAAAAATGAATAAGAAAATACAAAACAAAGGGGCAGTAAATGCCCGCAAACGGAGGTAATACGTTATGGCACAGAAGGTAGTATTAGCAGGCGCATGCAGAACAGCCATCGGTAAGATGGGCGGAGCTCTCAGCAACACTCCTGCAGCTGAACTTGGTTCAATCGTTATCAAGGAGGCACTTAATCGTGCAGGTGTTAAGCCTGAACAGGTTGATGAAGTACTTATGGGATGCGTTATCCAGGCAGGTCTTGGACAGAACGTTGCCAGACAGGCTTCAATCAAGGCAGGTCTTCCTATTGAGACTCCTGCAGTAACAATCAATGTAGTATGCGGCTCAGGCCTTAACTGTGTCAATATGGCTGCTGACCTTATCAAGGCCGGTGAAGCTGATATAGTTGTAGCAGGCGGAATGGAGAACATGTCAATGGCTCCTTACGCACTTCCTAACGCACGTTTCGGATATCGTATGAACAACGGAACTGTTGTTGATACAATGGTAAACGATGCTCTTACAGATGCATTCAATCACTATCACATGATGATCACAGCAGAGAATATCTGCGACAGATGGAACCTCACAAGAGAAGAGCTCGATGAGTTCTCAGCAAACAGCCAGCAGAAGTGTGAGAAGGCTATGGCTGATGGCAAGTTCAACGATGAGATCGTTCCTGTTCCCGTTAAAGTTAAAAAAGAAATCGTAGACTTCAAGGTTGATGAGGGCCCTCGTGCCGGCACAACAGCTGAGTCTCTTTCAAAGCTTAGATGCTGCTCAGGTAAGGAAGGCGGACTTGTAACAGCAGGTAACGCATCCGGTATTAACGATGGTGCAGCTGCAATCGTAGTTATGAGCGAAGAGAAGGCTAAAGAGCTCGGAATCAAGCCTATGGCTACATGGGTAGGCGGAGCACTTGCAGGTGTTGAGCCCGAGGTTATGGGTATCGGCCCTGTTGCAGCTACAAACAAGGTTCTTAAGAAGACAGGTCTTTCACTTGACAATATTGATCTTATCGAGGCTAACGAGGCATTTGCTGCACAGTCAGTAGCAGTTGCTAAGGACCTTGGATTTGATATGAGCAAGGTTAACGTTAATGGTGGTGCTATTGCTCTTGGACATCCTGTTGGAGCATCAGGATGCCGTATCCTTGTAACTCTTCTTCACGAGATGAACAGAAGAGCAGACGCTAAGAAGGGTCTTGCAACTCTTTGCATCGGCGGCGGAATGGGCTGCGCTACGATTGTAGAGAAGTATGAGTGATAAAGGGATTCAAACTGAAGCAGTCTGCAGCGCTTGCGCTGAACAGGCTGCTTTAGCTTGAAGACCGAACAGACATGAGGAAGTAGCACGATAGTGCGGATTCCGAATGGCTGTAGCATGGCTGAGAGCACTTGGTGAAGTCTTTTTGAACCTAGTGCGAACGTGTTCCGGCGAACGAATGTGAGAGCGGAACTTCCTTGCGGAGCCATGCGTATATCACGAATTAACTACGCGAAATTATATTATCCAAACCAGAATACACAAAGGAGATGAATAAATGAGTTTTGTAAATTGCGAAGTAAAAGACAAGATTGCAGTTATTACTATCAATCGTCCCGAAGCACTTAACGCTCTTAACTCACAGGTACTTGACGACCTTGGCGCAGCTTTTGATAGCATCGACGTTAATGCTGTAAGAGCAGTTGTACTTACAGGTGCAGGCGATAAATCATTCGTTGCAGGCGCTGATATCGGAGAGATGAGCACACTTTCAAAGGCAGAGGGTGAAGCTTTTGGTAAGAAAGGTAACGACGTATTCCGTAAGATTGAGGAATTCCCTATTCCTGTTATCGCTGCAGTTAACGGATTTGCTCTTGGCGGCGGATGTGAGATTTCTATGAGCTGCGATATTCGTATCTGTTCAGAGAATGCTATGTTTGGTCAGCCTGAGGTTGGTCTTGGAATCACACCCGGCTTTGGCGGAACACAGAGACTTGCACGTCTTATCGGTGCTGGAATGGCTAAGCAGCTTATCTACACAGCACGTAACATCAAAGCTGATGAGGCTTACAGAATCGGCCTTGTAAACGCTGTATATCCTCAGGAAGAGCTTCTTGCAGCTGCTGAGAAGATGGCATCACAGATTGCTGCTAATGCACCTATCGCTGTTCGTGCTTGCAAGAAGGCAATCAACGATGGTCTTCAGACAGATATCGATGCTGCACTTGTTATTGAAGAGAAGCTCTTTGGCTCTTGCTTTGAGTCAGAGGATCAGAGAGAGGGTATGGCTAACTTCCTCAGAAAGAAGGATGACCCCAATAAAGTAAAGGTAGTGAACTTCCAGAATAAGTAATCACATACTATAGACAATGTATTTTTAAGGAGGATTTTAAAATGAAGGTTGCTGTTATTGGCGCAGGAACAATGGGCTCAGGAATTGCTCAGACATTTGCTCAGGCAGATAGCGTAGAGAAGGTTTATCTTTGCGACATCAAGACTGAGTTTGCAGAAGGTGGATTTGCTAAGATCAAGAAGGGACTTGATAAGCAGGTTGCTAAGGGAAAGAAGACTCAGGAAGAGGCTGATAAGATCACAGGTAAGATTCAGACAGGTCTTAATGACATCTGTGCTGATGCTGATCTTGTTGTAGAGGCTGCTCTTGAGGTTATGGATATTAAGAAGAGCCTTTTCAAGGAACTTCAGGACAATATCGTTAAGAACCCTGATTGCATTTTCGCATCAAATACATCATCACTTTCAATCACAGAGATCGGATCAGGACTTGCTAAGCCTATCATTGGTATGCACTTCTTCAATCCCGCTCCTGTTATGAAGCTTATCGAGGTTATCCAGGGTGCTAACACTCCTGATGATATGGTAGAGAAGATCAACAAGATCTCTGTAGACCTCGGCAAGACACCTGTACAGGTTAACGAGGCTGCCGGATTCGTTGTTAACAGAATCCTTGTTCCTATGATCAACGAAGGTATCTTCGTATATTCAGAAGGCGTTGCTGATATCCAGGGTATCGACACAGCTATGAAGCTTGGATGTAACCATCCTATGGGACCCCTTGAGCTCGGTGACTACATCGGACTTGATATCGTACTTGCTATCATGGATGTTCTCTATGCAGAGACAGGTGATTCCAAGTATCGTGCATGCCCTCTTCTTCGTAAGATGGTACGTGGTAAGAAGCTTGGTGTTAAGACAGGAATCGGCTTCTACAACTACGCAGACGGAAACAAAGTTCCTACTGATAAATAATAATCACTTGCTAAGGTCTTTTCGAAGCTAGTGAGTATTATTGTTCTGGCGAGTGCGTAAGCACGAGAGCAGAACCTCTGCTTTTCGTAAGCACGAGAGCAGAACTTCCTGATAAGGTAATTATTTATAATCATAAAATTGGAGGAAAATATAATGGATTTTCAGCTTGATCAGCAACATGAAATGGCGAGAGCTCTTTTCAAAGAATTTGCAGAAAAAGAAGTAAAGCCACATGCAATAGACGTTGATGAGACAGAGGAATTCCCTATCGAGACTGTAAAGAAAATGCAGAAGTACGGTTTCATGGGTATTCCGATTCCCAAGGAGTACGGCGGACAGGGATGTGATCCCCTTACATACGCTATGTGTGTAGAGGAGCTTGCTAAGGTATGCGGAACAACCGCAGTTATCGTATCAGCTCACACATCACTTTGCTGTGATCCTATCATGACTTATGGTACAGAAGAGCAGAAGCAGAAGTACCTTGTTCCCCTTGCTAAGGGTGAGAAGCTTGGTGCTTTCGGTCTTACTGAGCCCATGGCAGGAACAGATGCGCAGGGTGTTCAGACTAAGGCTGTTCTTACAGAAGATGGTAAGGAGTGGATCCTTAACGGTTCAAAGTGCTTTATCACAAACGGTGAGGTTGCTGATGTTTATATCATCATCGCTTACACAGATATCGTAGAAGATAAGAAGGGCAGAAAGCAGAAGAAGTTCTCAGCATTTATCGTTGAGAAGGGAACACCCGGATTTACTTTCGGAACCAAAGAGAACAAGATGGGAATCCGCGGATCTTCTACTTATGAGCTTATTTTCCAGGATTGTCATATTCCTGCTGAGAACCTTCTCGGCGCAAGAGGAAAGGGCTTCAACATCGCTATGCACACTCTTGATGGTGGACGTATCGGTATTGCTGCTCAGGCTCTTGGTATTGCAGAGGGTGCTCTCGACAGAACAGTTGAGTACGTAAAAGAGAGAAAGCAGTTCGGTAGATCAATCGGTGCTTTCCAGAATACACAGTTCCAGCTTGCTAACATGGCTACACAGTGCGAAGCAGCAAGACTCCTTGTATATCAGGCAGCTGATGCCAAGAAGAATCAGGCATACTACGGTGTAGAGGCTGCAAAGGCTAAGTTGTTTGCAGCTGAGGTTGCTATGGATGTTACAACAAAGGCTGTACAGCTTCACGGTGGTTACGGTTATATCAGAGAGTACGAAGTTGAGCGTATGATGCGTGATGCTAAGATCACAGAGATCTACGAGGGAACTTCAGAAGTTCAGAGAATGGTTATCTCTGGAGCTCTTTTGAAGTAATTATTTGACGAAAAATATAAGGAGAAAAGAATAATGAAAATTGTTGTTTGCGTTAAGCAGGTTCCCGATACAAAGGGCGGCGTTAAATTCAAACCCGATGGAACATTGGATAGAGGCGCTATGCTTGCTATCATGAATCCTGATGACAAGGCAGGACTTGAAGCAGCTCTTAGATTAAAAGATCAGTATGGCGCAGAGGTTACAGTTCTTACAATGGGACTTCCCAAGGCTGAAGCTGTACTTAGAGAAGCATTTGCAATGGGTGCTGACAAGGGAATCCTTGTAACTGATAGAGTACTTGGTGGTGCCGACACATGGGCAACATCTTCAACTATTGCCGGTGCACTCAGAAACCTTGATTATGATCTCATCATCACAGGCCGTCAGGCTATTGATGGAGATACAGCGCAGGTTGGACCTCAGATCTCTGAGCACCTTAACCTTCCTGTTATCTCATATGCAGAGGAGATTAAGGTTGATGATAAGGCTATGACTGTAGAAGTTAAGAGACAGTTCGAGGATAGATATCATATCGTTAAGGCTAAGATGCCTTGCCTTATCACAGCACTTTCAGAGCTCAATGAGCCCAGATACATGACCCCCGGCGGAATCTTCGATGCATTTGAGAAGGAAGTAACAGTATGGGGAAGAAATGACCTTAAGGACGTTGACGATTCAAACCTTGGTCTTAAGGGTTCACCTACACAGATTGCTAAGGCTTCAGATAAAGGTAAGAAGGGTCAGGGAGAGAAGATTGCTCCCGATTCAGTTGATGAAGCTGTAGATTATATCGTAGGTAAGCTTACAGAGAAGCACGTAATCTAAGTGATATAGGGATATAAAAATTAATTTTTTGAATAAGGAGAAGAGTCATGTCTTTAGAAGAATATAAAGGTGTATTTATATTTGCTCAGCAGGTAGATAATGAACTTTCAGGCATTGCGCTTGAGCTTCTGGGCAAAGCAAAGAATCTTGCAGAAGATCTTGATGAGAAAAAAGTAACTGCAGTATTACTTGGTAGCGATGTTAAGGGACTTTCCGACAAGCTTGCTGAGTATGGCGCAGACAGAGTGATCGTAGTAGATGATCCTGCACTTAAGGATTACAGAACAGAGCCTTATACACACGCTCTTGCATCTGTTATCAATGAGTTTAAGCCTGAGATCCTTCTTGTTGGTGCTACAGCTATTGGTAGAGACCTTGGCCCCAGAGTATCATCAAGAGTACATACAGGACTTACAGCTGACTGTACAAGTCTTGATATCGGTGATTTCCCGCTTAATGCAGTTCCCGGACAGGAGCAGAAGCACAAACAGCTTCTTATGACACGTCCTGCTTTCGGTGGAAACACAATCGCAACTATTGCATGTCCTGACTTCCGCCCTCAGATGGCTACAGTTCGTCCCGGCGTTATGCAGAAGATTGATCCTATTAAGGGCGCTAAGGCAGAGATCGTTGAATTCAATCCCGGATTCAAGGAGAACAACTGCTACACAGAGATCCTTAAGATCGTTAAGGAAGCTTCAAGTGTTGCTGATATTCAGGGAGCTAAGATTCTTGTATCAGGTGGTCGTGGAGTTGGTTCAGCAGAGAACTTCAAGCTTCTTGATGATCTTGCAGAAGTACTTGGCGGAACAGTTTCCTGCTCACGTGCTGTTGTAGATTCAGGCTGGAAGCCCAAGGACCTTCAGGTTGGACAGACAGGTAAGACAGTTCGCCCTTCACTTTACTTTGCTATCGGTATTTCAGGTGCTATCCAGCACGTAGCAGGTATGGAAGAGTCAGACATCATCATCGCTATCAACAAGGATGAGAACGCTCCTATCTTTGATGTAGCTGATTATGGTGTAGTAGGAGATCTTAACAAGATCCTTCCTGTACTTACCAAGAAGATCAAAGAGGAACTTGCTTCCAAGTAATCTTTTATAAAAACCATAAATTTAT
>JAEEGK010000949.1_pt1 | contig 72517 bp, 58 predicted proteins | sample 8958771 | NCBI WGS metagenome assembly JAEEGK01 (sample SAMN16246547, study PRJNA631951) | gut metagenome | biome: gut microbiome; feature: rumen; material: SC-attached | host: Bos | place: Iran: Karaj | collected 2018-10
CTGCAGGCGGGCCCAGGCCCAGGTCTGCCAGCCGAAGGCGGCGTCGCGGGTGAGGTCGCGGGCGGTCTTGCCCACCTTGCCGTCGGCCTCCACGGGATAGGCGGCCAGAAGGGCATCGGCATAATCCTCATAACGGGAACGGACCTGGTCCTGATGGCTGCCGCCGCCGAAGGAGAAGCCGAAGCTGAGGCCTTCGTCGGAGTTGTAGCCGATGAGCACATCCACATCGTTGTACTTCCCGGCCTCGTACAGCTTGTACTGGTCGTCCGGAATCACGTAACCGTCCGTCACAGGCCAGCCGCCGGAACCGCCGAAGCCGCCCATGACGGACTTGGCATCGGCCGCACGCAGCTGCTCAAGCGTATAATCCTCTCCGAAAGCAGTTTTTGCCCAGGCCTGGTTGGCCTGCTGGGCCACGGCGAGGGTCTGCATGTTCTCGCCGGGATAGGACTGGGGGTTGGTGGGTCCGAAGGAACCGCCGCTCTGGGAAATAGCCCGCTGGAACAGGCCCTTGGCCAGCGGCGAAGCGCACAGCATGCTCACGGAAATGCCGCCGGCCGATTCGCCGAAAATGGTCACGTTGGAAGGGTCTCCGCCGAACTTGGCGATATTGTCCTTCACCCACTGAAGGCCGGCGATCTGGTCCAGCAGACCGTAGTTGCCGCTGACGCCATTGGGATCCTCGGCCGACAGTTCCGGCAGGGAAAGGAAGCCCAACTTGCCCACGCGGTAGGCCACGCTCACCACAACCACGCCTTTCTGGGAGAGGAGCGTGCCATCATAATAGGAGGTGGCGCCGCCGGCAAATCCGCCGCCATAGATCCATACCATCACCGGCAGTTTCTCCTTGGGGCCCTTGGCCGGGGTCCAGACATTCAGGTACAGGCAGTCCTCGGAGCAGCCTTCACCGTTGCCCTGCATGGGATTGGGGCCGAATTCCCTGCACTCCTTAACACCCTGCCAGGCCACCACAGGCTGGGGAGCCTTCCAGCGGAAATCGCCCACGGGCGGAGCTGCAAAGGGGATTCCTTTGTAAACGGTAACGTTCTCCAGGACCGTACCCTGGATGGTGCCGCCGGTCACCTTGACCTGACCGGGAAGCTGTTTCGTGCAGGCGCAGAGGCAGAGCGCCGCTGCCGCAATGATCAGATACTTTTTCATAGTTATTTGAAAATCAATTGACAGAATTCATGGAGGGATTTACGCCAGGGCTGCCACTCGTGGCCGCCGGGCCAGGCCGTAAACTTGACTTTGGCGCCGGCTGCCTTCAGGGCATCGGCCGCGGCACGGGTATGCTCGATGCGCGGATCACCTTCGCCGCAGGACATGTAGAACACCGGATGGGCAGCATTGAAGGCAGCAGGATCGGCCAGCAGTTCGGGCAGCTGGCTCTCAACGGAGAAGGGAGCATAGGCGCCCGGCCCCACGCCGCCGAACATACCGGAGGAGAAAACGCCGATGGAGGAAAACACTTCCGGATGCTTGAGGCCGATGGACCAGGACTGGCCGCCTCCGAAGGACAGGCCGGCCATGGCCCGGTGTCTGGCATCGGCCAGGGTGAGGTACTTACTGTCAATCATGGGAATAGTCTCGTTGAGCAGGATCTCCGCGAAGTCACCCGCCGCCTGGCCGTAATCCATCACGATGAGCATGGGAACGGCCTTCCTGGCAGCGATGAGATTGTCCAGGATGATGTCCGTCTTTCCCTGACGGGCCCAGCCGGTCTCATCCTCACCGCCACCATGTTGCAGGTACAGCACAGGATAGCGTTTGGAGGGCTTGCTGTCGTATTCGGCCGGGACATACACATAGCAGGTGCGCCAGGCATTCATGGAAGGCGACCAATAGCGCTGCATGCGCACTTCGCCGCGGGGGACATTCTTTTCCAGATAGAAATCCACACCCGCTTCCGGAATCTCGATGGCACTGGCGTCCACGCCTGTGCCAAAGAAGAGCTGGCTGTTGGGGTCCGAAAGCCGCATGCCATCCACTACGAGGAAATAGTAATGAAAACCGGGCTCCAGGGCATCGGTGACTACCTTCCAGGGGCCGTCGCCCTCCCGCTGCATGGGATAGACCTTGCCGCAGATATCCACGGCCACTTCCTGGGCCTCGGGGGCCTGGACCTGGAATTCCACCGAAAGGTCCGGATTAATCTTGGGATACTCCCGGCCGGGGGTATTGGTAGAGGCCGGCGTGGGTTCGGTGAGGACACCCACGGGAGCGGCGGGCTGCTTGCAGCCGGCCACCAGAACGCCCAGAAGGACAAACGGAATGAGATATCGTTTCATAAGCGGCATCATTTAAAGAGTCTTTTGGCGAATTCTTTCAGGCATCGGCGCCAGGTGAGCCATTCGTGCGCCGTGCGGGGAGACTGGTAGAACACATTCTCTATACCCCTTTCCTTCAGGAGGGCCGACATCCCCATGAGGTGGGAACCTTCGGCCTCACCGTTGGCGATGAAGAGCAGGTGATAGTTCTCATTGAACCACTTGGGGTCCGAGAAAACGCCGTCATAGGCGGCGGCAAACTTCTCCGGATCTTCGTAGCCGGCGGGACGGACACGGAATTCACCGATGACGATGATGCCGCTGAAACCGCCGATCCAGGAGAAGAGATCCCGGTATCCCAGGCCCAGGTCATAAGCCTGCTTGGCACCCCAGGAAAGTCCTGCCACAGCGCGGTTGTCGCGGTCTGCGAGGGTGCGGAAACGCTTGTCTACCAGCGGAATAACTTCTTCCGTAACCATGGCTTCAAAGCCGTCGCCGGAGCCATCGGCCTTCTGGGCCACGCCGCTTACCATCACAATGATCATGGGTACGGCCTTGCCTTCGGCCACCAGATTATCCAGGATTACATCGGCGAAACCCTGGTAGATCCAGCCGGTCTCGTCTTCGCCACCGCCGTGCTGCAGGTACAGGACAGGATAGCGCTTGCCGGGATTCTGCTCATATCCGGCCGGTGTATAGACAAACATCCGACGCCACTGCCCGCACACTTCGGACCAGTAACGGATGGAACGGACAGCTCCCTGCGGAACGCCCTGCTGGGGCGTATAGAACGCTGCGGAGGCCGGATCCTCGGGCACTTCAATGGCGCTGCAGTCCCGTCCGGTGCCAAAGAAAGAATGTACGGAAGGATCGTTGAAAGTGAGTCCGCCCGTCTTGAGGGAATAATAGTGGAAGCCTTCCACCTGCGGATCCGATGTAACGGTCCAGAACCCCTTTTCGTCCTTGACCATAGGATAGTCCTTACCCAGGGAAAGGGTAAGGGAGGTGGCCCGGGGAGCGTTCACCCGGAAGGTAACCCTGTTATCGGGCCCCACCTGAGGATAAGAATTCCGCCCCAGGTTGGTGGGTGACGGCGTCTGGGCCAGCGCGGAACCGGCCATCAAAAACGCCGCAACGGACAAATACAAAATAGGTTTCATACAGAGTATATGGTAATTGGTTATTATCTATTCCACTTTCCGGAAGCCGCCACTGCCCAGGAGCATCACGTTGAATCCCGCCCGTATGCGGACATATAGCGTGTCTGTAGGATATCGGGTAAGGCGGTTGCAATGCGAACAGCCCGGCATCTCGAAGAGGGTTCCGCTGGTACCGCAAAGGAAAAAACTGTCCCGCAGGGTATCATAGCTGAGCGAGACCGGCTCCACATCCAGCACAAGCCGCTCCCCTCCTTCCGTATAGTCCAGGGAACGGGGGCTCCACACGGTGCCTCGGCTGGAGGTATACACGGCCAGATGGCCGTCGGCATCCACTCCCGCCACCATCACCGAGCCTCCGCCGGAGGCCACGGCACGGAAATCCACCGGAGGGTAAAAACCGGCATACTGCACATTGAAATCCAGGACGGTCCAGGCAAGGCCGTCCGCAGAGCGTAGGATTTCCCCCGCATCCGTAACAGCCCATTGTATGCCGTCCGAATCCTCGCAGACAGCCTGCAGCACCCCATGGGACGCCGCATGCAGGGTCTCCTGCGCACAGGCCGTACGAAAACAGCCCGCAAGCAGGAGTACCGAAAGCATGATGCGGATTCCGGGGAACATTACTTGGTACCGGCAGATTTAATCTTGAACTCTTCGAAAGCGGCCTTGAGCGGTGCTGCAACGGGCATCTGCATGCCGCCGCGGCCGGGACCGCCAAAGCCCCGCATCATAGCGGGCAGGGCTCCTTCACAGGCTGTCACACCCACCTGCACATCCTTGAGCACGGCCTGTGCCGTACCCATCTTTTCATACTTCCTGCCGTCCACGGAGTACCAGGCGGTGTAGGTATCGGCCTGTTTTACCAGGCGGAGCCAAATAACGTTGTTTGCACCTACGATGCCATCCATGCTGAGGGAAACGGTACTCTTTTGCTGACCGTTCTCCTCTACCAGCAGCTGCAGCTGGCCCGCGGCGGGACCGGCATCCGCCTGGCGGCGGAAATTGAACGTGGCCGCATAGACAAACTTCACAAAGTTGTCGTCGCTTTCATAGGCCACCAGGCCGGCATTCTGGGCCGGAGCCGCAGGAGCGGAGGCGCACACCAGCTTGGTATCCACGGTCCAGTCCGTGTTGGCGCTCTGCAAGAGGATGTTGGGGGCGTCGTTCCCGGCCTGGGCTATATCTCCCTTACCGGCGGTGAGAAGGAGAGAACCCGGTTTCTCGCTGAGCGACCAGAGAGCGGGGTCTTCCCGTACCCAGTGCCACTGGCTTCCCAGCACGGGCTTGGAGAAGCTGTCACTTACGCCGGCGGTGCCGAAGTTCACCATGACTCGGCGGCTGTCTCCCGTGGCGTCATCGGAGAGGGTGATCACGGCCGTACCGGGCACGGCGGGTGCCTGACAGATCTCTACGCCGATGGCGGGATCTGCCGAAACCGCCTCAACCACAGGGGCCTTTCCAGGCTTGAGCAGATAGCTCACCTGCGAAGCGTCTCCCAATTTGACGGCCTTGCCGCCCACCTTCAGGCTGGAAAGGGCCAGATCCGGCATCACCTTCACGGCGAAACTGTCCTCCACGGTTTTCCCGTCCAGGGTAACCACGCAGCGGACGGTGGCAACGCCCATGGAAAGGGCCTTCACCACGCCGTCGGCCGATACGCTAACTACGGAAGGATTATTGCTGATCCATACGGCTTTAGCGCCCTCATAGAAGCTGTCGTCATTCATGCACACGGTGAATTCGGCCCGGGCCGATTCCCCGATGCGGAGGACAGAGGCTTCGCAAGTTGTCCATACCGTCTTGATGCTGCGCTTGAGCGAACCGGACAGGGTGGCCGTAACACTGCTGCGGATATCCTGGGAGGAAGAGCCGATCTCAAAGACGTAACGGCCCTGGTCAAAAGTCATCCTGTCGGCCTCCATATCCCAGAACCAGAGGTCGGCGCAGTTGATTTCAATGTCCACCGTACGGGTTTGTCCGCGCGGGATGGTTACTCTCTGGAAGCCCTTGAGGCGCTTGGCAGGGCGTTCCAGGGCGGCGGGGCTGTCCGGAGTGGTCACATACACCTGCACCACTTCATCGGCATCGTAGTCGCCCGAATTGGTAACGTCCACGCTCACCGTCACCTTGTCGTTGGGGGTGATGGCGCTCTTGCTGATGCGGGCGTTGCTGTACTGGAAGGTGGTATAGCTGAGACCGTAACCGAAAGGATAGGAAACATCCTTGTTGAAGTACCACAGGGTGCGTCCCACGTTGCCGGAACTGCGGCGCAGGTTATAGTCCGTGATGGCCGGAAGGTCCTTCACGCTCTTGAACCAGGTGGCGTTGAGCTTGCCGCCCGGAGAGACTTCGCCAAAGAGGATGCGGGGAATGGCCTCGCCTTGGGCCTGGCCGTTGTAACCGGTCCAGAGAATGCCCTGGACGCTGTCCAGATGGCGGAATTCCTCCACCTCCACGCAGCCCAGGGTCTGCATCACCACAATGGTGTGCGGGTTCACGGAAGCGACAGCCTGGATGAGCGGAAGCTGGTTGCCCGGGAGCAGGAGCGTAAGGCGGTCGGCCTCTTCCGTAGCCGTATTCTCGTCGGTTCCCACGAACACGATGGCCACATCGGCATCCCGTGCCAGGGAGAGGGTTGCCTCGTCGATGGGAGCATCCTGCGGGGCCTTGTACACCAGATATACGTTCTGCGGGCCGTTGTAACCCAGTTTGAGGGCACTGGTCTTCATGGGCATGCTGGCGCCATAGACCCCGCCCACGCGGGCACCGGAAGCCCTTGTGGCCTCTATCCGGCCGATGAGGTTGCCGTCCGGGCCACCCACGCGGATTTCCACGATACCGCCTTCGGTAGGGATGTTAAGGCCCACGGTGATATTCTCGATATTGGTGATATCCACGCTGTCGTAGGAGGTCCAGGAGCCGTCATCAATGGTACGGACCTGTTCCTCTTCGCCCATACCGGAGCCTACGGTAATGCCTTCGGAAGACGATGAATATTTGGTGGCATCGTAGCGCGTAACGCTGCCGTCCGTCTTTTCAATCTCGAAATAAGCCACATACAGCAGGTTGCTCTTGCTCTTGATGTCTCCGCCGGCAGCCAGACGCACATCCACGTCATAACCCTTTGCAGCCAGCCAGGCCTTGATACCGGCATACGGGGAAGTCATGGCCGACTGTTCCGGACGTCCGGAATAGGGCCCCAGTTCCACATCGTCTGCCTGCGGGCCGATGAGTGCGATGCTCCTGAGGGATTTGGCGCTCAGGGGCAGGATCTTCCCCTCGTTCTTGAGCAGGACCGGCGTACGGGTGGCCACCTCTGCCGCCAAGGCACGGTTGGCCGCGGAACTCACGCGGGAAGGCTCATACTTGGTATAGGGGACCATGGGTTCCGGATCGAATTCGCCGGTACGCATGCGTACGGTGAACATATTCACCAGGGCGCGGTCGATATCGGCCATGGGAAGGATGCCCTGCTCGTAAGCGCTGATGGCAAAGCGCTGGTACACGCTGCCGCAGTCCGAATCCACGCCGGCCCGGAGGCCCATGGCGGTGGCCTCTTCCCGCGTATCGGCATAATAATGTCCGTCCCAGATATCCTGGATGGCGGCGCAGTCGCCCGTCACATAGCCCTTCATGCCCCAGCTGCGGCGGGCCAGGGTGTCCAGATAGAAGACACTGGCCGATGTGGGCACATGATTTACGGCATTATAGGAAGACATGATGGAGGGCAGGTGCTCGTCCTCGATGAGTCGCTTGTACGGATACAGATAGAATTCCCGCATGTCCCGGCTGTCCATGTTGGAACTGCTCACATGGCGGTCGAATTCACTGTTGTTGGCGAAATAGTGCTTGGCGGTGGGGACGGCCTTCATGTAGCGCGGATCCGGACCCATGAAGCCGCGTACGAAACCGCGTGCCATTTCCGCCGCAAGGAAGGGATCTTCACCGTAAGATTCGCCCGTACGGCCCCAGCGGGGGTCACGGACGGGTTCCACCACCGGAGACCAGAAGGTAAGGCCCTTGGTACCGGTCTGGTAGATGGCGCGCGCCTCTTCCGCCACGGCCGATGCCATGCGTTCCACCAGCGAGGGATCCCAGGAAGAGCCCAGGGCCACGCTGTTGGGGAAGGAAGTGGGACCCAGGATGCCAACGGAAGGGTTGGCGCCGGAGAGCACGCCGTGCAGCGCCTCACTCCAAACGTTGTAATTCTTCACACCCAGACGGGGCACTGCTGCCATGTTGTTGCCCAGCAGGCTCTGCTTTTCCTCCAGCGTGAGACGGGACACCAGGTCCGTAGCGCGCTCCTCGAAGGAATAGGCGGTGTTTAGGTAGATGGGCAGGGTGCCGTCATCGGCATGCTGCGCCCGGGCGGAAAGCGAAAGGCACAGGGCCAGGATTCCGCCGGAGAGAGTCAATATGATCCGTTTCATATATTTTAGTTTTAGTGTTTACCGCAAATGCTCCAGCAGGATTTTGACGCCGATGCCGATGAGGATGATACCACCCACCAGCTCCGGCTTCCAGCGGCGCGCCACCACCTCTCCGAAACGCACGCCCAGAAGGTGGCCGGCCATACTGAAGACGAAGGATACCAGGCCGATAACCAGCAGCGGAACGCTTAACTGGCCCAGGGCCTCATACCCCGTGCAGGAGAGGGAAATACCCACAGCCAACGCATCGATGCTGGTGGCCAGCGCCAGCAGCAGCTGGGTGCGGAGCTGCGTGGGATCCATATGCGCCTGTTCCTCCGGAGAGAAGGCGTCCCTGATCATCTTGATGCCGATAAAGGCCAGCAGGCCAAAGGCGATCCAGTGGTCATAAGCCTCCACGCTTGCCTGGAAATAATGGATGACCAGCCATCCTATAAGCGGCATCAGCGCCTGGAAAAGGCCGAAGAGGAAGGCCATGCGTAGCACGCTCCCCCATTGGTTCCGGCGGGTAATGACGCCGCTTACAACGGATACCGTAAAACAGTCCATTGCCAGCGCAACCGCAATTAGAACAATTTCCCAAAGATTCATCATAACTTATATCGCCCGCTTCCCGGGCAGGGACTAATTGGCCGGCTTCACGTAACGGTCTCCCGTCTGGGCCTTGACAGCATCGATGAAAGCGGGCGCATAGGCCGGAGAGGTGCGGCGTCCGGGGACGATGACGCCATTCTCACTGGGCTGCATGGTCTGGTCATTGTGCTTCACGATGAGGAACTTGGCCAGGGCATTCCAGCGCTTCATCATTTTGTCGGCATAGGCCTCTGTCTTGGCGGTGAGATAATCCACCCGGGCCGAGGGAGTGAGCTGGGCGACATGCGCCTCCACTTCTTTCTGGTCTTCGGCATAGTAATCCTCCAGCTCCTTCTGGGCGTCGCGGAGATCCCCTATCATGGCGCTCCAGCGCGGATACACCATGTTGGCCACCCAGTTGTTCATCCAGAAAGCGCTGTCAAAACTGAACTCCCGGATGTTGTTGTTCTCCCGGCGGAAAGGTTCCGGCACACGGTTGATGCAGCAATAGACAGGCACATAGGCAACCATGGTGGCATCGTCCATGTTGAAGTAACTTACCCCGCCCACCTCGTCGGGCAGCCAGGAACGCATCTGGCACACCATGGTCATGCCGCTCTGCTGGCAGCCGATGGGACGCTCGCGGAACATGTCCGTATCGTCGGAGCTCTTGAAGTTCACGGGCTGGTTGCGGTAGGGAGAGGCCCAGGGACCGGCGCTCACATCGGAGGTCATGTCCAGGACGGTTCCCTCGTAGTGGTCCCGCATGTCGTTCATCACGTCTCTCACGGAGAGGGGTGCATCCGGCTTGATCCACAGGGGAAGGTGGTCGTACTGGGACTGGTCACCGTTGAGGAAGGGCAGGTACTTGTCCATTTCCTCCGCGCTGGTGTGATGGCGGAAGAAGCTCCACACGCGGGCTTCACAGTAGCGGATGGCGCTGAAATCCAGCGGACCATAAGCCTCGCGGAAGCTGAAATCCTTATCGGCCCCGTCGAAGTAACCCATTTCGCGGGCGAAGGAGATCACATCGGCCGAATACATGCAGTTGCCGTTGTCGGCGATGCAGAATCCCAGCTTCTTGTCGGCCTTCTTCACCTGCGGGAACTGCTGGATGCGGCTGGAGTTGGCATAGGCGCAGATGCAGTCGTCCGGGACACGGAGCGCGACCCACACGATACCCTTATGGTCTTTGCCCTTTCCTACGATTTCCATAATCCAGGCTTCTTCCTTGTCGCAGATCACAAAGTTCTCACCGGTCTCGTTGTAACCGTATTCCTGGGCCAGCTGGTGGATCACGGCAATGGCCTCACGGGCCGTCTTGCTGCGTTGCAGGGCCAGTTCCATCAAGTTATAATAGCCCAGCCAGCCTTCCGGATTGCGAAGTTCGTTCCGTCCGCCCCAGGTAGTTTCCACGATGGTGAGCTGATTCTCGTTCATGAGGCCCGCCACATTGTAGGTGTAGGGAGCCTGGGCAATGAGGTGTTCACCACCCGCTGGGCCGAAAAAGCCGCGGATAGCAATCATTTCCCCCTCCTGATGGGCTCCGGGGCCGAAATGGGATAGCGGGGAAACAAAGCCGAAGCTGTCGGCATTGTAGGAGCAGATGACACTTCCGTCCACGGAAGCCTTTTTTCCAACGATGAGGTTGGTGCACGCATCCGAAGGAAGGGCGCTGGTGACAAGAAGGGCCGCCACGGCCGCAAATACAGTTCGTTTCATATACTTGATTGTTGAGGGATTATCCTATTTTTGACCCTTATCTCTTAAGTACAGCCATCTCGTTGCCCATCATCTGGACGGAGAGGGTGCCGTCACCCTTGATTTTCAATTCTACGGGGAAAGGCATGCCGCCGCCGGCGGTGAGGCCGGTGAGCTTCTTGCCGCGCACCTTCACGGGTTTGGGATCTTCGCCGTTGGCGGAGCACTGCCAGCTGCCATCGGCCAGTTTGGTAATCTTGTAGTCAAACTTCATTTCCCGGCCGCCGCCCATCGGTCCCATCTGGGCAGTACCGGTCCAATGGCCTTCAAAGTCACCGTCCGGTTCTTTGTTCACGCCGGGAATCTCTCCTTCCGGAATGCGGTCCGTACGGAAAGGCGCCACGGCCATTCCGTTGGCTCCGGCCAGGTTGCCCAGCTGCCAGTTCTTGAAGCAGTAACGCACAGCCACCGGTTCCTTCACCTCGTCGCTGTGCACGATGAGTCTGTTCACAAAAGGCTGGATACGGGCCACAGCGGGATGCCACACCAGGTCGGCTCCGCAAATCTCAAAGCCTTCCAGGCCTTCGCTCCGGCTGAAGCCGCCGGACTCGCGCACATGCTCGAAACTGATGATGATATTGTCTCCATCGTCCTCGTAAGACTCATAGGTGGGGGCAATACCGGGGAACTGTTTCTTCCCGTAGGTATGATTCAAGGCCATATAGCTCAGGCGCTCACCCACTTCCTTCTTTCTGGCCGGATGGATCTGGGAGCCCTCGTAAGGATACATGAGATCCACCGTCGTTACGCAATAGCAGTTCTCCACGTCACGGGCGGCAATACGCTGCTGTTCCCGCAGCAGGGCCGATTCCAGGCCGTCCACTCCGCCGCCGGAGATGTAAGGGGCAATCTCCACCTGGTATACCGGAAGGTCCGCAATGCCGGATTCTTTCCGCCAGACATCGATCATATCTCCCATCCTGAGGGCATAGTCCGGATGGCCGATATTGCTTTCTCCCTGGTACCAGATGACGCCCTTGTAGGTATAATCCCTAACCGGGCACCACTGGCCGTAATACATGATGGTGGGCCGGGCCATCTGGTTCCGGACCTTCTTCACGTCTTCCGGTTCCGACACCACGTCGGAATACCCCCTCACGATCTCCCGGGGAATCCAGCCTTCCACGGCACTGCCGCCCCAGGCGTTGCAGATAATGCCCACGGGTACGTCCAGCACCTCGTTGAGGTTCTTGGCGAAGAACCAGGCGGTAGCGCTGAATTCGGCGGCGTTGTCGGCGCAGCTCTCCTTCCAGGGCGCATCCACGGTCTTCAAGGGCTCATAAGCCTCCGTCTTGGGAAGCATCACAAAACGGATGCGGCCTTTGTACCGGCCGGAAGTGGCAATTTCCTGCAGGGCGCCTTCCACCGGGCAGCCGTCGAAGCCCCGCAGCGGCATCTCCATATTGCTCTGTCCGCTGGCCAGCCAGACCTCGCCGATGAGCACATGCCCAAGCTCAATCCTTTCCTTGCCGGCGGCAATTACCACAATATGTTCTTCATAACTGCCGGCGGGAGTGGCCACCGCCACTTTCCAGGCACCGTCGGCACCGGCTTTCACCTTATACACTTCATCTTCCCAGCTTGTACTTACGGTAACGGTTTCCCCGGGATTGGCCCAGCCCCAGAGATTGGCATGGGCGTTCTGCTGGAGTACCATATTATCCGCCATCTGGGGCGGGAGGGTAATCTTTGCCTGAAGGGTGGCCGCGCAAAGGATAGCGGCGAGGATGAATGAAAACTTTTTCATGATATGTTTGGTTATTAAATTAGCGAATGGTCTTTGAGATAGGTGTCAAATGCCGGCCGATAGGCGTCCGAAACGTGCAGGAGGCTGTCCCCCACCTTAAGGTCTCCCGTGGGCGTGAAGGAGGTGATATGTTCCAGGGACACGATGAAGGAGCGGTGCACACGCATGAAAGACTGGGAAGGGAGCAGGTCTTCGGCCGCCTTCATGGTCATATGGGTAACCAGGGGCCTTCCGGCAGAGGCCACGTGGAACATCACGTAGTCCTTCATCCCTTCCACATACAGGATGTCCGACAGTTCCACCTTGCGGAGGACGCCGTCCACCTTGATGAACACGGTGGTCTTTTCCGGAGCGGAAGGTACGGCTTCGGCAGCCTCCTTGAGCGCGAACCATTCCCGGGCCTTTTCGGCCGCCTCCAGGAATTTCTGGTAGCGGATGGGCTTGAGGAGGAAATCCAAGGCGCTCACCTCATAGCTTTCGAAGGCATACTGCTTGAAGGCGGTAGTAAAGACGATGCGGGTTTCCGGCGGCACCATGCGGGACAGTTCCATCCCGTCCAGGTCCGGCATCTGGATATCCAGGAAAGCCAGTTGGGGCTTTCGCTCCCGGATGGCCGAGAGGGCCTCCACCGGGTCGTTGAAAGAAGCCTCCAGCTCCAGGAACGGCGTACGCTCAACAAAGCCTTCCAGCATCCTCACCGCCAGCGGCTCATCGTCCACTATGATGCAGCGCAGGTTTTTCATACCAAATCCAGGGTTACCTCCACCTCGTACTTCCGGTCATCGGCCTGCTGGGAGTAAATGAACTTTCCGGGATACAGGAGCTCCAGGCGGCGCTTCATATTCTCCAGGCCGATACCGGAACCGATATGGTCACTTCCCTGCTTCTCAAATACGGAATTGCTGCACCTGAACACCAGCCGCTCCCCTTCCATGTGCATGGACACGTCCACGAAGGAAGGGTAACGGGCGTTCACCCCATGCTTGAAGGCGTTCTCCACCAGGGAGATGAAAAGCAGCGGAGCCACCACCGCCTGTGCGGCGGGCACCTGCAAGTCCTTTTTCACCGTGGTGAGCTCGTTGCAGCGGAGCGCCATCAGGTCTATATAATTGCTCATGAATTCCATTTCCGAAGCCAGCGGCACCTTGGGCGCCTCGCTGTCATACAGCGCGTAGCGGAGCAGGTCGCTAAGCTGGCCAATGCTCTCCTGGGCCTTGTCCGGGTCTATCTGGGTGAGCGAGGAGATGTTGTTGAGGGTATTGAACAGGAAATGCGGATTCAGCTGGCTCTTGAGCCAGGTGAGCTCCGCCTCGGCCGTCTTGCGCCGCTGCTCTTCGGCTTCCCGCAGGGCCTCGTTGGCCCGCATTACGTAGCGGATACCTACGGCCAGCAGGATGAGCAGGATGTCCAGGAACAGGCTGGACAGGACCGTAATCACCTGGTAGGCCCAGATATTCTTGATCCAGAACGGATCCATATCGGCCGGAAAATCCGGATGCTCGTGCGGCCAGAAGCTGTACAAGTTCCACGCCAGCAGCAAGACCGCATTCACTATGTAGAACCACTTGGCCATCCCCTTCTTCCCATACAGGAAACGGGGCACCAGGAAATAATAGTTGAGGCAGTACAGGATGAAAATGGGCAGCAGCATCCGGGCCGATGACTTGAAGATGTTCCAGGCCTGCCCCACCGACTGCGTCATGGTTCCCGACACCAGGGCGGGAACAAGAAAAACACCAGCCCAGACAATAATCTGGGTGGTGTTTAGTATAAGGTTTCTGCGACTGGACGTTTGCATATCGCAAATTTAACAAAAATCTTTAGATTTTTCCATATCGCTTTCTAGGGCTGGATTAATTCATCATGATGCTTCCCATGCTTTCGGCGGTGGAGGTGCTGTTGAGCTGGCTTTCATTCTCGATGGTGCGGCGTGCCTTCTTGGCCGTGTAGTTGCCCTGCTTGCCGAAGGTCCAGCTAACCTGGAAGGAAATCTGACGCATGGGGATGGTGGTGCTCATGCTGGTGGTGAAACCGTCGCCCACGGTGGTGGAGCTCATATTCATCTCGAAACCCTTGGCCAACGGGAGCATACCGTTCACGGAGAGGCTCAGCCTGTCGTCGAAGAAGGTCTTGGTGAGGCCCAGGGTGGCCATAGACATGCCGGTGGTGTTGCCCTGCAGGGTTACCTGGCTGCCCATCACGATCACGTTGGCGCTCAGGCGGAGGTCCCAGGGAAGGGTCTGCTGGCCGCCCAGCATCACATTGTAGCTCCAGCCATTATTGTGCTGGTTCAGCTGGGCGCTGGAGATGTCGCTGTAGGTGAGGCCGCCGTTGATCATGATACGGGTCTTGTTGGTGGGGTTGATCATGAGGAAAGCGTTAAGACCGGTGCTGCTGGTAGTGACGATGTTGCCGTAAGTGGTATTGAGGATGTTGTTGTCGTCAAAGAAGCTGTAGGAGGAGATGCCGTTGCCGGTGTAGCTCTGGCGGAGGGTGGCGTTCAGCATCACCTTGGGCGTATAGATGCTGTAGACCAGGGAGAGGTTATGACCTCGTTCCACGTCCAGGTCGGTGTTACCATAAGTGAGGGCCGTAGGGTTGGTGGTATCCACGTACGGGTTCAGGTAAGTGATGCCCGGACGGCTGACGCGCAGGTTATAGCTGAGGCCGATATTCTGGGTCATGGAGATGTTGTACTGGACGCTGGCAGTGGGAACCAGGGCGCCGTAGTTCACGTCAAAACGGCCATCGGGGGAAGTGGCGAGCGGGGGTACCGAGGTATAGGTCTGCCAGGTGTGCTCGTAGCGGGCGCCGGCCTTTACGCCGAAGTTGCCGAAGTTGCCGGAGAGCTCGGTATAGGCGGCTCCGATACGGTTGTAGAAGTCATACTTCAGGCTGGAGGCGGGATTCAGCACATAGTCGGTGCCATCCCAGTGGAAGTCGCTCTGGTCGGAGAAATTGTGCCGGTAGATGAACTTGGCACCGGTGGAAAGGGTAAGACTGGTGCCCAGCGGAGTGGTGAAATCGGCCTGGATGGTGTGGTCCATGGAATTGGAGGTTCCGTCGCTCTTGCGGTCGGTGAGGTCGAAGCCGGGTACCACGGCACCGCCGAAGGTATTCAGGGTGTTGTTCACGGCCGGGGAACCGTTGAACTGGTAGCTGAGGGTGAAGCTGCGGGCGGGTTCATCGGCCCAGAGGTGTTGGTAGTCGGCACTGGCCGATATCATGTTGTTGCTCATGGTGGTGGAGGTGAGGCCGGTGTAGCTGTACTGGGAGATGCCGGGAATGACCATATCGGTGGTGGAAAGGCCGCTCTGGTTCATATTGAAACGCATCAGGCCCACGGTGGCGGAGATCAGGTTCTGCGCATCGATATCGTAGCTGGCCGATACGTTGGCCATCAGCATAGGGGTCTTCATATTGGTCTCGGAATGGGTGCTGGTAGAGAAGCCGTTGTCCTGGATGCGCTCCATATCCATGGTGGTGGCGGGAGAATTCTGCATCATACCGTTCACGTTGGCGCTCAGGGCGAACTTGCCCTTCTGCATGCTGGTGAACAGGCCGCCGCCGAAGCCGCGGGTGGAAGCCTGGGCCTGGAGGGTTCCGTAGATGCCGTCGGCCACGCTCTGGCCACCGGTGACTTCCTTGTTGGTAGTGATGTTCAGCACGCCGCCCACGCCCTCGGCATCGTAGCGGACGCCCGGGTTGGTGACCACCTCGATGTTCTTCACGGAGCTGGCAGGCATCATCTTGAACACCATGGAGGCGTTCTGGCTCATCATCTGGTTGGGCTTGCCGTCCACATAGACCTGGAAGGAGGAGGAACCATTCACGGTGATGTTGTCCTGGCCGTCCACGGACACCATCGGCACCTTGCGGAGCATATCCAGCACGGTGGAGGTCTTGGCGTCCACGTCCTCGGCCACATTATAAATCATCTTGTCCACTTCCATCTTCACCAGCGGGCGCATGGCGGTCACGGTTCCGGCCTGCAGGGTCTCTACCTGGTCCTGCGCCAGGATTTCGCCCAGGTCGATCACGGGCTCGTCGCCGATGGTGAAGCAGCGCTTGATTACCTTGCGGCCCAGGTTGTTGAAACGGAGGCAGTAGTCGCCCTTGAGGGTGAAGCTGTGGGAGAAGTTGCCGTCCACGTCGGTGGTGGTAAAGGCCACGGCCTTGTCGGTATCGGCCATCTCATAGAATTCAATCACGGCGGCGGGTTCGCCTTCGCGGGTGAGGGAGTCCAGGACTACGCCCTTGACGACGACTTCGTTGTTCTGGGCGAAAGCCGCAGTGGCGGCGAACACGGAAACGAGGAGGATGATAATCTTTTTCATATTGCGTTATTTTTTGTTGTCAAATGGAATTTTCGCTTGTTTCGACAGCAAAAGTACCGCAAAGTAAAAGGCGTCGGTCCCGGTTTTCGACCAACGCCCTTTTTTCTTCGACGAACTGTTTGAATGTCCCTGGATTTACCTTACGATCCGTATGGTAATGGTACGTTCATACCCCGCCGGATACACCCGGTAGGCGTCAAAGATGCCGCGTGCGGTGCATCCCACGCCGGAAGTGGCATAGTCCAGGTTCAGGGTAATATCCCCGCCCCGCCGGAGCTGGTACTGATACACGGCCCGGGTAAGGTTCTCCGTGGTGCAGTCGTAGGCATTGAACGCGAAGGGCTGGTCCATGGAGAATTCCAGGCCCCGTCCGGAGGCGTCCGTGAGTCGCACCCAGCGGTTGTCGGTCCTGAGGCCGAAGTCCTGCGGGATCAGATAGGGTTCATACATGGAGTCTATGTCCGTATGCCAGATGCCCAGCCGGTAACCGCTCTTGCGGTCCGGATAGGAGGCTTGCGGGCCGCGTCCGTGCCAGGAAACCTGATTCAGGGACTTGTCCAGGCCCAGGGTTACGCCCAGGCGGGGCAGCCAGGCGGGCATATTGCCCTGCGGATTCACCCGGTGATGGATGGTAAGGGTGCCGTCGCCGGCTATCCGCCAGCTGTAGGTTTCGTCAAAGCCGTTGTAGGACCGGCCCATGATATAGGCATCCAGCTGGCCGGTGGTGGCCCTGCCGCCGCCCATCAGGGAAAGGTCCCGTACGTCTATTATTACATCGTCACCCGCCTCACGCGCCTGCACGCTCACCGGGAACAGGCCCATATTGTCCAGTCCCGCCGCATAATAGACGGCAGCCAGAACCCGGCTGTGGCCGATGGAACCGTATCCTGTAACCTCCAGCCGGCCGGCGCCGCCGCCGTTCCAGCCATCCAGTTCATTGGCCAGCGGAGCCCTCCACACATTGAGGGAAAGCGGGGACGTGAGCAGCTCCTTCCCATCCACCACGGCGGAGACCAGCGCACCGGTACGGGCATCGAAGCGGTAGGCAAAACCTTCTCCAGTAGCCGTAATCTCCTCTTCCGACTGCGTGAGCCGCACCTTTCCGGAAACGGGTTCCTCCCGGGCGGGTATGTTCCAGGCCGTGAGCTCGAACTGGTCCCAGGATACTTCGTGGCCGGCAGGGGCCCAGATTTCGTCCTTGGCCAGGACGGAGCTGATGGTAAGCCGGTACTCCTTGCCGGGAACCGCCTCCGGATGCGTAAGCGGTATCCGTACCACCTTCCGGCTGAACGGGGCCACATCCAGGTCCATCTTGCCGGATGCCACCACATCGGCATCGGCCGTAAGGGTCCAGGACGTCTGGTAAATGGAGGCATTCAGGAAATTGTTGCGGTTCCAAACCTCCACGGTGCCCTGCTCCGGGTCCACCAGGCGGAAGGACAGCGGCTGGGTGGTCTTTTTCATCTGCCACATTTCCGGCTGAGGAACGCGGTCCGGCCAGATGGAGCCATACGTCCGGGCGCCCACGCCGTAGGAATAGAAGGTCCCTTCCCGGGTCTCCTCCTCAAAGTCCAGCCAGAGGGCCGCACGGGAGGGTTCCAGGGATGCGGGATCCACTGCATCGGCAAATACGCCTACGTTGTCAATGAGGGCGTCGCAGATATAGACGTTGGTGTCCTGGCCCAGGGCTTCCTCGCTGCGGCCGATGCAGAGCGACAGGGGCAGGTTGCGGATGGCCCCCTGCATAGGCCGGGAAGCGCACTCGGATCCGTCGATATAGATTTTCATGGCCGATCCGTCATAGGTGGCCGTCACATTGTGCCACTTTCCTTCCCAGTCGGACGGAAGTGCCGCCGTGAGCACCTGCTTCTGGCCGTTGTCCAGATAGAAGTCCAGCTTGTCCGCTCCCTGCTGCTTGAGGCCGAACTGGTTCTCTCCCTTGGTGATGAGATAGCCGCCGGAGGCGTTGAATTTCCGGGGCAGGATATCCAGCGTGAGGGTGAGTCTGTTGCCGGAGATCTCCACGGCATCGGCCCGGTACACCTGTACCCACTGGTCCTGCTTGTTGAAGTTGATGGCCTTGCCCCAGGGGCCTTTCACCAGGGTGGCGCGGCCCATGATATGGGCGGGAACCCCGTTCGGGGACTTGTCCCGGAGCGCGCGCACCGGCTCCGTAATGCCGACGCTCACGAAATCCCACAGGGCGCCGCCCATCAGCTTGGGATGGGAATAGATCACGTTCCAGTAGTCGTCCATTCCGCCGCCGCCGTTGCCGGCCACCGACAGGTACTCGTCCATGAAGGAGGGACGCAAGTCGTTCTTGTCCATCCCGTAGCCCACCTCGTGCTCCAGCGGAGAAGGATAGCGCGGCCCCACGATATCTTCGGCCGGATGCTTGGCCGCATTGCCGCCATACATCCAGAAGCGCGTGGGATCCAGGCTCTTGCCTTCCTTCACCACCTCGGTGATATTCGGGCCTTCCCCGCTTTCGTTGCCAGCGCTCCAGAACAGGACGCAGGCGTGGTTACGGTCCCTCAGGACCATCCTCCGCACCCGTTCCAGGTACATTTCCTTAAACTCCGGCATTTCGGACGCATACTCGGTGGCGTGGGCTTCATCCCCGGTCTCATCGATGATGAACAGGCCGTATTCGTCGGCCAAATCCAGATACTCGTTCACCGGCGGATAGTGGGAGGTGCGCACGCCATTGAAATTGAAGCGTTTGAGGATTTCCATATCCTTCCTGATGGTGGCTTCGTCCATGGCGTGGCCCAGCTCCGGATGCTGCATGTGCGAGCATTGGGCGCTCACCTTGATGGGAACGCCGTTCAGGTAGAAGACACCGTTCCGGATCTCGGTTTTCTTGAAGCCCATCCGCTTGGACATGGCGTCCACCACCTTCCCGGAGGCATCCACCAGTTCCATCTCCAGGTTATACAGCACGGGAGTCTCTGAAGACCATTTTTCCGGCGCCGTCACGCGGGCGGCCATCCGGAGCGTCCGGGAACTGTTCCGCTCCAGGGTGAAAGCGGCGCTCTCCATCCGGGCCACCCCCCTTCCTTCCTTGGAAACGGAGGCGCGTACCTTGTAGGAGCCGCTTTCCAGCTCGTACCCCTTCACCTCAACGGCAAGGGACAGGTCTGAATCCCGGTAATCCGGGCCGAAGTCCGTTATCACCTGATAGTCCCAGATCCGGGCCTGGGGCGAGGCATACAAGGTAACGTCATCAAAAATACCCGCCAGACGCCAGTAGTCCTGACCTTCCAGATAATAACCGTCGCAGTATTTGAGCACCAGCACGGCCAGGGAGTTTTTCCCGGCCTTCAGATAAGGGGTGATATTGTATTCGGCCGGTTCCTGGGCGCCCTCGTTATATCCCACTTCCTTTCCGTTCACCCAGACGAACGATCCGGAAGCCACTTTCTCGAAGCGGAGGAACACCTGCTTCCCCTTCCATTCCTTAGGCAAGGTGAAGGATGTCCGGTAGGCACCCGTGGGATTGATATCCATGGGGACTTCCGGAATGGCCACGGAAAAGGGCAGGGCCGGTGCTCCGCCGCCCATCCGGTAGCGGGCTATCATCTTGTCCCGCTCGGATGCATCCGGGTCGTCCAGTACTTTCTGGAACTGGGCGATACGGGCGGCGGGCATCTTGTTGGGGAACGGAGTGGACACGTTCCGGAACAGCGCCTGCCCGTACCCCTGCATCTCCCAGTTGGAAGGGACCTGGATACTGCCCCACTTGCGGTCGTTGAAAGAAGGCAGGAAGAAGTCTCCGGGCACATCCAGGGGGGACTCGAAGTAGCTGAACTTCCAAGTCCCGTTCAGGGACAGGTTCTGCTCCGGGATATGGAAGGCCCGGCCGGGTTCCTGACCGCGTTCGAACACGGACAAGTTTTCCACATAATAAGGGAGATCCTCCAGGAAAGGCTTTTCCTGGGCCGCAACTACCTGCACAAGGAGAAGGCTTAACGCCGCAGAAACCAGCATTCTTTTCATAAACAGTCCTTTTATTTTTTTGCAGTAGTAAAATTAGGGCTTTTTTTACTTTAAAAAAACCTTTTCTGCTATCTTTGTAGAAAAAGACAGGTATGAGGAAACTATTTTTGCTGGCAGCTGCCCTTCTGGCCTCACTTTCCCTGGCCGGGCAGGATTTTCAGACGCATTTCACGGATAACACCCTTCGCCTGGACTATGTTTTCTGCGGGGATGTTCACCACCAATCCATCTATTACGCACGCGCGTATCGCACGGGTGCCTGGGCGGGACGCCGGCATCACCTCTCCGAGGCAGCCCTCCGGGGCAACGGACAGGTACGGGTACTGGACCCGGACAGCGGTGAAATCCTGTACGTGAACAGCTTCTCCACCCTGTTCCAGGAATGGCAGGCCACCGAGGAGGCCGCCCACGTGCAGAAGGCCTTTGAGAACTGCCTGCAGGTACCTTTCCCCACCCATCCCGTGGATATCGAGGTGGTGCTCTTCGATACGCATGCAAAAGTATCCTCCCGGCTGAGGCACCGGGTGGATCCGTCCGACATCCTCATCCGGGAATCGGCCGATAACGGCCTGCAGGTGGCCTCCATCCTGGAAAACGGCACGTTGGAAGAAGCCATTGACATAGTGGTGGTTTCGGAAGGATATGCCCTGGAGGACCGCGGGAAGTTCTTCCACGACGCCCGGCGGGCGGCCGATGCCCTTTTCTCCCACGAACCTTTCAAAAGCTACAAGGGACGCTTCAATTTCCGGGCGGTCTTCGCCCCGTCGGCCGACAGCGGCGTGAGCATTCCCGGGCAAGGCATCTGGAAAGAGACCGCCGTAAGTTCCCATTTTGACACTTTCTACAGCGACCGCTACCTTACCACTTCCTCCATCTGGACGCTGTACGACCTTATCGGAATGGTGCCTTCCGAGCACGTGATAGTGCTGGCCAACACAGCCAAATACGGCGGAGGAGGCATCTACAACAGCGTTACCATCATGAACAGCGACCACCCCACCTTCGTCCCGGTGCTGGTGCACGAGTTCGGCCATGCCTTCGGCGGCCTGGGAGACGAATATGCGTATGGGGACAATCCGGAAACCCTGTATCCGGCCGATACGGAGCCCTGGGAGCCCAACCTCACCACCCTGGTGGATTTCACCGCCAAATGGGCCGACCTGATGCCTCCCCACTCCACCCTTCCCACTCCGGTGGATCCCATAGAGGAGGAGCAGGACGTACGCAGGATATGGGACACGCTTACCCCTGAGCAAAAGGCCCGGCTGAATAGGAAAATCGGCGTCTATGAAGGCGCCGGCTATCAGATGAAAGGGGTATTCAGGCCCGTGCAGGAATGCCGTATGCGCATCAACGAGTGCGAGGAATTCTGCCCGGTATGTACCCGCAGCATCGTGCGGATGATAGACTATTATACCGCCCGCTAGGCCTTATTCGGCCTTCTCCAGAGCCAGACGGATGTTCTCGATGAGGGCGTTGGAAGTATAGGTGGCGCCGGAAACGGCATCCAGCTCCGTGTCCTTGGCTTCCTTCACACTCTTGCCAACCAGCTTTTTGAGCAGCCCGCCTTCACGGACGGCCTGCATATAGCGGGGCCCCTCCCTGTTGGGAAGTGCCTGGATGTCCACGATGTTTCCGGAAACCACGGTGAGTTCCACCGGCGTGGGACCGTTGTAGCCGATGATGTCTTTTCCCAGGTCCGTTGTATTGATCCTGAGTGTATCGGGGCCTTTGGCCCGGGAGTTGCCGCAGGCGGTACTCACGGCAAAAGTACCGGAAAGAACGGCCACAATGGCCGCAAGGAGCAGAATCTTTTTCATAGTTCTCTTACTTTGCGGCTGCAAATTTAGCAAAAAAAGGATTATCTTTGTATAGCTACATTTTGGGATAAACATGAAAAAAGTTGCCTTAGCCCTTGCCAGCGGCGGACCACGCGGATTCGCCTATATCGGTGCCATAGAAGAACTTCAGTCCCGGGGATATGAGATCACCTCCGTTTCCGGCACATCGGCCGGTGCGCTGGTGGGCGGTATCTTTGCCGCCGGCGGGATGCAGGCCTTCAAGGAATGGCTGTATGGGCTGGACCCAGTTAAAGTGATGGCCCTGATGGACTTTTCCTTCAGCAAGAACTACCTGGTAAAAGGTGACAAGGTAATCAAAGCCATCAAGGAACGGGTGCCGGACATCCGCATAGAAGACCTCCCCATCCCTTTCACGGCCGTGGCCACGGACCTTTATACCGGGGAGGAAGTGGTTTTCCGGGATGGTCCCCTGTTCGACGCCATCCGGGCTTCCATCTCCATTCCCTCCATGTTCCGTCCCGTGAAATGGAAGGGCCGTACGCTGGTGGACGGCGGTATGGTGAATACTTTCCCCCTGAACCGGGTACAGCGCACCCCTGGAGACATCCTGGTGGGATTTAACGTGAACGAGATTGATGCGGCCGAGATCCAGGGCTTCCTGGACAGCCGCGCCGCCCTGATGGAAAGCCGGGACGGACTTCCGCTGATTTCCCGCATCCAGACGGACCTGCAGGCCTTCCGTTTGGATATGGACGGCCGCAACGAACGCCTTCCCGTAAAGGCCGACGACAACTTCGCCTCCATCCTCCAGCGCAGCTTCGGCATCATGAACGGCACCATCGCCCGCATGGGCATAGAGGCCTGCCCGCCGGATGTGCTGGCAAGCCTTCCCTTTGATTCCTATCACGGTGTTTACGGCTACACCCACGCCCAGGAGATTGTGGAACGGGGACGGGCGCTCATGGCCCAGGCCCTGGACCAATACGAAGCTGCCCTATGAAACGAACCCTCCTTCTTATCCTGCTGTTAGTGCCGGCCCTTCTCTTTGCCCAACCGGCCATGCATCCCACACCTCCAAGAGTGCCGGATTATGTTGTGTTTGCAGGAGATACCGTCCGCCTGGACCGGCAGGATTTCCGGGAAAGGATGGACCGGGAACTCATTTCCTTCACCTACATGCACACCAACTCCACGCTCATGCTGCGCCGGAGCCGGCGGATGTTCGCATTGGTTACTCCCATCCTCAAGGAACAGGGTATCCCGGAAGATCTCAAGTATCTGATGGCCATCGAGAGCAACCTGGATCCGCTGGCCGTTTCGGCTACGGGAGCATCGGGCCTGTGGCAGTTCACCAAAGCCACGGCCGCCACTTATAAACTGGAAGTGAATGCCGAAGTGGACGAACGTTTCCACCCGGACAAGGAAACCCTGGCCGCCTGCCAGTACCTCAAGGATGCCCTCAAAAAGTTCGGGGACTGGATGACGGTGGCCGCCAGCTATAACGCCGGGCAGGGCGGTATCGCCGCACGCCTGGCGGAGCAGAAGCAGACATCGGCCCTGGAACTGTTCATCAAAGAGGAGACTTCCCGCTATATGTTCCGGCTGCTGGCCTGCAAGATGTTTTTTGAGAATCCCGCCTCCTTCGGTTTCCGGCTCACTCCGCAGGACATGTACCCGCCTTATCCCAGGCGCACCGCCGTGTCTGTTTCCGGCCCCGTTTCCAGCTGGGTGGACTTCGCCCTGCAGCACGGTACCACCTACGCCGCCCTCCGGGACGCCAATCCCTGGATCCGGGATGTCAAACTCACCAACAAAGCCGGGAAAACCTACTGGGTATTAATACCGTAGTTGCCGGTCTAAACCAGGTCGCCCAGGTCCGAATTGCCGGCGTTGGGGAACCAGGAGCGGAGTTTCTCCCGTGCTTTTTCCTTGTTCTGCGGGGAAATGGCCGATATTACATAGGAGACGGCTGCGACGAGGGCCGCCCAGTCATCGGCCAGGCCGGCGAAGGGCAGCAGGTCCGGCAGCAGGTCCAGCGGCAGGATGAGATACCCCAGCGCGCCCGCAATCACTATCTTGTACTGGGCCGGCGTATTGGGGTCCATGAGGGTGTAGTAAAGCACCAGGGCGTAATAAACCACCTTGGCTCCGGCCTTGGAGGCAATGCGCTTGAGCTTGTCCCAAAAGGCATCTTCCGAATAGTTCTTCTGGTACTGCGGAAGATCACCGGATGTGAGGTTCCTGTTTGCCATCTCTACAGGGTGAATATGGTTTCTTTCAGGATTTCGGATACGGTGGGGTGAGGGAACACTACTTCCTTGAGCTGCTCCACGCTGAGGCCTTCCTCAATAGCGATGCAGGCGCTCTGGATAATCTCCGAACAGGGATTGCCCAGCATGTGGACACCCAGTACCTTATGGCTGGCCTTGTCCACAATCACCTTGCACAGGCCCTCTCCCCTTTCATTCTCTGCCACAAAGCGGCCGCTGAAGGCCATGGGAAGCTTCAAAACCTCCACTTCAAGCCCCCTGGCGGCAGCTTCGGCCTCCGTAATGCCCACGCCGGCAACCTCCGGATTGGTATATACCACGCCCGGAATAGCTTTGTAACTCATGGCGTCCTCCTTGCCCAGGATGGTGTTCACGGCCACTTCGCCCTCCCGTGTGGCGGTATGGGCCAGCATGGAAAAGCCCGTCACATCGCCTGCGGCATACACGCCAGGTACGTTGGTGCGCATTTGGGCGTCCACCTTGATACCATAAGGCCGGCCGGCGGGATTGAGCGCAAGCTCCACGCCGATGTTTTCCAGGCCGATACCGGCAAAACTGGCCCTGCGGCCCACGGAAACAAGGATCTTGTCCCCTGCGGCCCGGTTGGTATTACCGTCCGGATCTTCGTAAACCACCTCATTCCCTTCCACGGCCACAACCTTGCAGCTCAGGTGGAACTCCACGCCCTTCTTGGCATACTGGGCCTGAAGCATAGCGGAGATCTCATCGTCCAGCGGGCCCAGGATCTTGGGCAGCATCTCTATTACCGTCACCTGCGTGCCGATGGAATTGAAGAAGCTGGCGAATTCCATGCCTATTACGCCGCCGCCAATTACCACCAGCCGCTCCGGCCGGGCCTCCAGCGCCAGGATTTCCCTGTTGGTGACCACGGTCTCCCCCAGTCCCTCGCGAAGGCCCGGAATGGGCGGGACAGCGGCTTCCGAACCCGTGCATATGAGAAGGTTCCGGGCAACGTAGCTGTTTTCCCCGCAGGCGATGGTGATGCCATCGGCCCCACGGCCCTGGATCACCGCCTCACCGGGAACCACCTCCACGTTGGCGTTCCGCATCTGGACTTTCACCCCGCCCACCAGTTTTTTCACCACCTTCACCTTGCGCTTGAAGATGGCTCCGAAATCTATGGAAGACTCCGGCACATTTACGCCATAGCGGTCTGCGTGCTTGGCATAGTCATACACTTTGGCGCTGTATAGCAGGGTTTTGGTGGGGATGCAACCTTCGTTGAGGCACACCCCGCCCAGTTCCCGTTTCTCGAAAAGAACAACGGACAGGCCGGCAGCACCGGCACGCCCGGCGGCCACGTATCCCCCGGGGCCGCCACCTAAGATAGCAAGATCGTACATAGAGATGGATTATTTAGCCGGACGTTTATAGCCGTCATGCTCACATTTTTCCGACATGCGCTGGATACGGGTGGCCGTGTCCGGATGGGTGGAGAAGAGGTTCTCCACCGGACCGGCCTGGGAGCCGCCAGCCAGCTGTTGAAGTTTCTCAAAGGACATCACAATGGCCCATGGATTCCGTCCGGTACCCACCAGGAAGGAATACCCATAATCATCGGCCTGGCTTTCCTGGGATTTGGAGAACTGGGAGTTGATGATGGCCTCTCCTATAGCGCCCAACTGGGAATCCGTGAGGGTGGCCATGGTTTCGCTGGCCGATGCCAGACCCTCCAGGGCCGCGCTGGTCAACATGGCCTGCTGCATCTGCTTCCGCGTATGCTTAAGGGCCACATGCCCGATTTCATGGCCGATTACCCCCATGAGTTCATTGTCTGTCATGGCATCCATAATGCCCGTGTATACGCGCACGCTGCCATCGGCACAGGCAAAGGCGTTTACTTCGTTCTCCCTGTACACTTTGAAATTTAGCGGAATGCCGTCTACATCCGTAAGGCCTTTGGTAAGGCTCCTGAGGCGTTTTGTATAACTGTTGTTTTCCGGCAGGACGGTGCTTTGGGCGTCCAAAGCGGTAATATACTGGTGTACATAGTCCTGCACCTGCGCGTCCGAGAGGGTGAGCGCCTGCAGGGCATACATGCCACCCTGAACGGCCCGGAGGGCATTGAACGACCCGCCGCAGGAGGTGAACAGCACCGTAGCAGCAGCCAAAAGGGCAAGGATGGATTTTCTCATGGTGGTTATAGCTTTCGTGCAAATGTAACCAAAATCTGCCAAAAATGAAAGAACTATTTTCTATTGTACCTGACGGTCTGCAGGGCATCGGAACTGCCGCCGTACAGAAGCTCCCATTCCCCCTTGAGCGGAACCATGTCCCGGGCCTGTTCGCTCCAGCCCAGGAAGGTCTCGTCCGTAAGCGGGAGATACACCTGCACGGTTTCTCCGGCAGGGATGCTTACCCGGCGGAAAGCGCGGAGGCTCTTGAGCGGGCCTTCCCCATCGGAGGGACGGCGCACATAGAGCTGGACCACCTCATCGGCATCCCGTTTTCCGGTATTCTTCACGGGAATCACGATGTTGTTTCCCTGCACCTTGGCCTTTCCGTATTGGAAGGAGGTATAGCTGAGGCCATAACCGAAGGAGAAGAGCGGGCTGCCGGTGAAATAGCGGTAGGTGCGGCCTTTCATGCTGTAATCCTCAAAGTCCGGAAGCTGGGCAATGCTCCGGTAGAAAGTGACGGGGAGTTTGCCCGAAGGGGCTACGTCGCCGAAGAGGACATCGGCAATGGCGGCACCGCCTTCCTGCCCGGGATACCAGGCCTGCAGGATGGCGTCACAGCTTTCCGTCTCCGGTTCCAGGCCGATGGCGCAGCCGGAGAAATTCACCAGCACCACCTTCTTGCCTGCATCGTGCAGGGCCTTCAGCAGGCGGCGCTGCACCTCCGGGAGCTGGATATCGGTTCGGTCACCGCCCTTGAAACCGGGCAGTTCCACGGGCATCTCCTCGCCTTCGAAACGCGGGGAAATACCACCGGCAAACACCACCAGGTCAATTCCTTCCAGCTGTTTCAACACGGCCTCCACATCCAGCTGGGGCAGGAAACTCTTCTGCTGCTGTTCCTGGCGGGCCACGTAGGTCTTGATATCATTTATGCCGATGGCGTATTCCTTGGCCAGCTGCTCCATCTCGGCCTCACTCATACCTAAGGCACGGGAAAGGCGGTTGTTGGGGTTCGGGGCGGGCATATACTCAGTTCCCACGATACCGCAGCCGCGGAAAGTCACCAGGCCGGGCACGCGCACCCGGAGGGCATCGGCCAGGGTGATGGTCTGTTCCGGGATGGGATTGTAGTTGCCCCACTGCATCTGGGCGTCGTCGGCATTGGGGCCGATGAGCGCGATTCTCTTCCCGGGCTTGAGCGGGAGGATATTGCCCTTATTCTGCAGCAGGACAAGGGATTCCTGCGCCATCTTGCGGGAAAGGGCCCTGTGTTCGGAGCCTTCCACGATAGCGTCCGGGAGGGTCTGGTCCCAGGGGGAGATATCGTCCATCTCTCCCAGGCGGAAACGGGCGGTCATCAGCCGGATGAGGTTGCGGTCCACATCGGCCTCGTCCAGCAGGCCCTGCGCCACGGCTTCGGGGATATGCACGTAGGAACTGCCGCATTCCGTGTCCGTACCGGCCTTCACGGCGGCGGCTACGGCATGGACGGCATCCGGGCTGAAACCATGCCGGCCTTCCTCATAGAAATCGCTCACGGCCCAGCAGTCCGATGTGATGAGGCCCTTGTAGCCCCACTCACCCCGGAGAACGGTATTGATCAGGTAATCGCTGGCACCGCAAGGTTCCCCGCGGAAGCGGTTGTAGGCTATCATCACTTCCTGCACATCGGCCTTGGTTACCAGGTCCTTGAAAGCGGGAAGATAAGTTTCGCGGAGATCCCTTTCGGAGACTTCGGCATTGAACGAATGACGGTTCCATTCCGGTCCCGAGTGCACGGCATAGTGCTTGGCGCAGGCGTGGGCCTTGAGCACATCGGCATCCGAAGGGCCCTGCAGGCCACGGACCACCGCCATACCCAGCTGACCGGTGAGATAAGGGTCTTCCCCATAGGTTTCCATTCCCCGGCCCCAGCGCGGGTCCCGGAAGATGTTGATATTCGGTGTCCAGAAGGTAAGTCCCTGATACTGGCCCACGTGCCCGTTCTGACGGGCCTGCTTGTTCTTTACGCGGGCTTCGTCGCTCACGGCCGTGAACACCTGGTACAGCAGCGGTTCATTGAAAGAGGCCGCCATGCCGATGGGCTGCGGGAACACGGTTGCCTTTCCGTTGCGGGCCACCCCGTGCAGCGCCTCGCTCCACCAGTTATAGGCCTTGATCCCATAGGCCTCCACCGGGGCGGATGAATGCATCATCAGGGAGGTCTTCTCCTCCAGGCTCAGGCGGGAGACCAGGTCTTTGGCACGCACCTCCGGCGGGAGGGATTTGTCCTTATAAGGTTGAGAAAAAGCTGTTACTGCAGTAAGGAAACAGGCGAAAAGGAAAAGGCAGATACGTTTCATGTGGAATAATTTTTCCCAAAGATACGTATCTGCCTTAAAAAAAGCAATATGACCGGCTTACTTCACCTCGGGAGCCAGCACATTGTGTACGGGCCAGGTCTGGGCCTTGGCCAGCTTGAACGGCGCGGAGCAGCGGATGTCATTGACGGAGGCGCCGAAGGCCACGGTGTAGTTGCCGGCGGCAGCCTCCCAGGCCGATGCAGCCTCGTTGAAGGAGGCCAGTTCGTAGGCCGATACCTTCATGGTGAGGGTCTGGCTTTCGCCGGGTTTCAGTTCCCGGGTCTTGCCGAAGGCCTTGAGCTCACAGACGGGTTTCTCCAGGCCGCCGGCGGGGGCGCTCACATAGAGTTCCACCACTTCCTTGCCGGCCACCTTGCCGGTGTTGGTAACGGTGACGGTGGCGGTGAAACCGTCCTTCCCGGCCTTTACCACAGGCTTGCTATAAGCGAAGCTGGTGTAGCTGAGACCGTAGCCGAAAGGATAGGAAACCTCTACGCCACGGGTGGCGAAATGACGGTAACCCACCCAGATGCCTTCCTCGTAGTTGGTGTAGTCCACATCCTTCTGCGGCTGGCGCGGGCCCCAGCCGAAACCGCCGCGGCCGGCGTTCTGGTTGTAATTATACGGGAAGTTGGCGCTGGAGGGATGATCCATGAAGTTCACGGGGAAGGTCATGGGCAGTTTGCCGGAAGGGTTCACCTTGCCGGTGAGCACATCGGCCACGGCGTTGGCGCCTTCCTGGCCAGGGCTCCAAGGGAGCACGATGGCATCCACCATATTCTTCCAGGAAGCGGTCTCGATGACACCGCCCACGTTCAGGACCACGATCACCTTCTTGCCGGCGGCGTGGAAGGCGGTGCTCACGTCGCGGAGGAGTTCGCGCTCCACGGTGGTGAGTTCGAAGTCGTCTATCTGGCGGCGGTCGGCACCTTCGCCGGCGTTGCGGCCAAGGACGATAACGGCCACGTCATTGGTGCGGGCCTCGTTTTCGATGGCGGCGGCAGGGATGGCGATTTCGGAGAGCTTGCGGCGGCTGAACCAGGAGAACTGGGTGTTGTTAAGGGCCGTCTGGGCCTTGTCGTAGTCGATGTAAGCCTTGTAATAATCGGCCAGGCTCTTGTCCAGGGTAAAGCCGGCACCCTTCATGGCGTCTTCCATGTTCACCACATAGGCCTTGTTCACGTCACCGGAACCGGTGCCGCCGGCCACGAAATCAATGGCGGAAATGCCGTAGAGGGCCACTTTCTCATTGCCCTTGAGCGGGAGGGCGCCTTCGTTGCGCAGGAGCACCATGGCTTCACCGGCAGCCTTGCGGGCCACGGCGGCGTGGGCCTTCAGGTCCGGCTTGTTGGAGAACTTGTAGCCGTTGAAGCGGGGGGTGCGGACAATGTAGTTGAGCATGTTGCGCACGTTGCGGTCCAGTTCTTCCTGGGAGATGGAGCCGTCCTGCACGCCGGCGATGATACGGTCAATCTCGTTCTGGTTGCCGGGTTCCATGAGGTCGTTGCCGGACTTGGCGCTCTTGACGGTGCCCGCCTTGTTGCCCCAGTCGGTCATCACGATACCCTTGAAGCCCCATTCGTCACGAAGTACGGTGGTGAGGAGCCCTTCCTTCTGCTGGGTGTATTCCCCGTTCAGCTTGTTGTAGGAGCTCATCACGGTCCAGGGTTCGGCCTCCTTCACGGCAATCTCGAAATTCTTGAGATAGATTTCGCGGAGGGCGCGCTGGGAGACGATGGCGTCGTTTTCGTTACGGTTGGTTTCCTGGTTGTTGAGGGCGTAATGCTTGATGGATGTGCCCACGCCATTGGACTGGATACCTTTTACATAGGCAGCCGCCATCTTGCCGCTCAGGAGCGGATCCTCGCTGAAATACTCGAAGTTACGGCCGCAGAGCGGGTTGCGGTGGATGTTCATGCCCGGGGCCAGGAGCACGTCCACGCCATATTCCAGGACCTCGTTACCCATGGCCTTGGTCACATCCTCCACCAGGGAAAGGTCCCAGGAGCTGGCCAGGAGCGTCCCCACCGGGAAGCCGGTGCAGTAGAAGGTGTCATTGGTTCCCTGGCGGGTGGGCTGGATGCGCAGGCCGGCAGGGCCGTCGGCCAGCACGGTTCCGGGGATGCCCAGGCGCTCGATGGGACGGGTGTTGCCGGCGGCGCCGGGAACATTCCAGTCTACACCGGAGGTGACGCCGTTAACCACGGCTGCACGGGCGCCGCCCACCAGGAGGGTGGCTTTCTCCTGCAAGGTCATGGCCTTGAGGACGTCCTCGATATTGTCTTTACGGAGCTGGGGCTGCGCGGCGGCGACGAGGGCCACTCCGGCAGCAAGAAGAGTAAGGAATGCTTTTTTCATATAGGATGGATTACTAGTTTTCCGTATTTGCAAAGATGCAACAAAAAGTGCAAATCCCATAGGGGTAGTCCATAGAATATTTAGCATAATCTTCTTTTTTTTCAACAGCACAAACAATCCGGGCCAAACTAAGACAATTATATAGTATCTTTGCGCTGATGACACAACGGATCAAGTTAAACCTCAATAAAATGAAAAGAATTCTCCTCCTTTCCGCCGCAGCGCTGGCCCTTGCAGCCTGCCAGAGCGGAGACCCCCAGCTGGGAAAAGCCTCCCTTGAAAGGGTTCAGAAAGCCATGACGCTGGAAGAAAAAGTCCATTTCGTGATTGGCATGGGCATGGCCGGCCAGGACGGTTCATCGGCCGTCGTAGGCGCTACGCAGGACATCGTGCCGGGCGCTGCCGGAACCACCTACCCCATCCCCCGTCTGGGCATTCCCAGCATCGTGCTGGCCGACGGCCCCGCCGGTCTGCGCATCAACCCCACCCGTGAGGGAGATCCCAACACGTATTACTGCACCCACTTCCCCATCGGCACCCTTCTGGCCAGCACCTGGAACCAGGAACTGGTGGAAAGCGTGGGTGAATCCATGGGTGAGGAAGTGCATGAGTACGGGGCCGATGTATACCTGGCTCCCGCCCTCAATATCCACCGCCACCCGCTGAACGGCCGTAACTTCGAGTACTACTCCGAGGATCCGGTAGTGGCCGGAAAAACCGCCGCGGCCTATGTGCGCGGCGTCCAGAAGAACGACGTGGGCACCTCCATCAAGCACTTTGCGTACAACAACCAGGAGACCAACCGCACCGGCAACAATGCCATCATCTCCCAGCGGGCCCAGCGGGAGATTTACCTGAAAGGTTTTGAAATCACCGTAAAAGAGAGCGAGCCCTGGACCGTGATGAGCTCCTACAACAAGATCAACGGCACCTACACTTCCCAGAGCCGGGACCTCATTACCACCGTCCTGCGGGACGAATGGGGTTTCAAGGGCCTGGTTATGACAGACTGGTACGGTGGAGACAACGGCGCCGAGCAGATTGCCGCCGGCAACGACATGCTCCAGCCCGGGACCGCCCTGCAGTATGAGCAGATCATGGACGCCCTCAAGGACGGTTCCCTCACGGAGGCCGAACTGGACGTCTGCGTAAGGCGCTGCCTGGAACTGGTGGCCCGCAGCCCCAAGGCCAAGGCCTACCGGTACTCCAACAAGCCGGACCTGGAGGGTCACGCCGCCGTCACCCGCCAGAGCGCCCTGGAAGGCATGGTACTGCTGGAGAATAACGGCATCCTGCCCTTGAAGGACGTGAAGGACGTAGCCGTCTTCGGCTGCACCTCCTATGCCTTCATCGCCGGCGGTACCGGTTCCGGTAACGTGAACCGCGCCTACACCGTGTCCCTGCTGGACGGCCTCAAGAACGCCGGATTCAACGTGGACGACAGCAAGAAGGAACTCTACCTCAAGCACATCGCCGATGAGGAAGCCGCCTTCAAGGCCACCCTGGGAGACAACTCCCTGGCCGCCTTCTACCCGGTTCCCCGCCCTTCGGAGCTCATCCCTTCCGCCGCGGACCTCATCGTATCGGCCAAGACCAACGACGTGGCCATCATCACCTTCGGCCGCAACAGCGGTGAATTCTTCGACCGCACCAGCGCCGACTTCTCCCTCAATGCCGGAGAGCGCAAACTGCTGGACGATGTTACCCGCGCCTTCCACAACGTGGGCAAGAAAGTGATCGTGGTCCTGAACGTGGGCGGTGTCATTGAGACCGCTTCCTGGAAGAATGTCCCGGATGCCATCCTCCTGGCCTGGCAGGCCGGACAGGAAGGCGGCAATTCCGTCACCGACATCCTCACCGGCAAGCAGAGCCCTTCCGGCAAGCTGCCCATGACCTTCCCCGTGAACCTGATGGACGCCGCCTCGTCGGCCAACTTCCCCATCGACGCCACCAACGAGGTGTATTTCACCAATCGCCGCGAGGATTCCGGCCAGAAGGATGTGGATGTAACCCGTTATGAAGAAGGAATTTATGTGGGTTATCGCTGGTTTGACAAGCAGGATCTCCCGGTTTCCTATCCGTTCGGCTACGGCCTCAGCTATACCACATTCGAGTACAGCCTGCCCATCGTCACCGTTGACGGAGACCGCGTGGTGGCCTTCGTGAACGTGACCAACACCGGTTCCGTGCCCGGCAAGGAAGCCGTCCAGCTGTATGTGAGCGCCCCCGCCCTCACCCTGGACAAGCCCGTGAAGGAACTCAAGGCCTATGCCAAGTCCAAGGAACTCTCTCCCGGCGAGGCCCAGACCCTCAGCTTCAGCATCCCGCTCTACGAACTGGCTTCCTTCGACGAGAGCCAGTCGGCCTGGGTGATGGATGCGGGCACCTACAGTTTCCTGTTCGGCGCCTCTTCCCGTGACATCCGCGTGAGCACCACGGCCGATATGGCCGCCGCCAAGTCCTGGCCCGCCCACAACGTGCTGGCTCCCCAGGAATAAGCGGTTATCTCCTCCAAACTACAAGTCAGGGTGCACCGGAGGGTGTGCCCTGACTTTTACGTTAAGGAATTCTTGCTATCTTTGCAGAGTACTATGGTTGGAACACTTGTAAATACCGGCTGCATCATCGTAGGCACCCTGGTGGGCACCCTTTTCAAGAAAGGGCTGGGAGAGAAGTATACCACGGCGCTTTTCAATGCCATGGGCCTGGCTTCCCTGGCGCTGGGCGCCAGTTCGTTTGTGCAGAATATGCCCAAGAGCGAATTCCCGGTGCTGTTCATCCTGAGCCTGGCCATCGGCGGAATCGCCGGCACGGCGCTGGACCTGGACGGCCGGGTTAAACGGGCCATCTCCAAACGGGGCGGAGAGAGCCTGGCCACCGGACTCATATCGGCCTGCCTGCTTTACTGCATCGGCACTTTTTCCATAGTGGGGCCTGTCCTGAGCGCCCTGCAGGGAGACAACACCTTCCTTTTCACCAACTCCACGCTGGACCTGGTCACCTCCACGGTCTTTGCCACCACCTTCGGCATCGGCATGATCCTGGCCGCTCCCATCCTCTTTCTCTGGCAGGGCTCCATCTGGCTCATCGCCAAGCTGGCCTCCACCAGTCCCCTGCTGCAGGGCACGCTGGTAAATGAGCTGGCCATCGTGGGTGGCGTGCTCATCATCTCTTCCGGCCTCTCCATCCTCAAGGTCAAGGACTGCAAAACCCTCAATTACATCCCTTCCCTGCTGGTGCCCGTCCTGTGGTTCCTCATTAAGTCCCTCTTCGTTTAAAGATTGATTTCCAGCTCCTGCTTCCCGGGTTTGTAGGGGATGAAGACGGAACCGGCTTTTCCGCTGAAGCGGATGGTAATGTCGTATTCCGCATCACGGAAACGCCTGTGGATCTTATAGTTTCCGTACCTGGCAGGAATGCAGGGTTCTATGAGCAGGCCGTCGAACTGCGGCTTGATGCCCAGGAGGGCTTCACTTACGGCTTTCCAGGTCCAGGCGGCCGTTCCGGTGAGCCAGCTGTTCTTTCCTTCGCCGGGTTTGGCGGCATCCTTTCCCGCCACCATCTGACAGAAGGCATAGGGTTCCACCTTCCTCAGGTTCTGGTCCTTGCAGAAGGCCGGGGTAATCTTGCAGTAGTGCCGCCAGGCATCATCGGCCCTGCCGGCCATGGCCTCGCCAATGATGACCCAGGGATTGTTGTGACAGAAGATGCCGGCGTTCTCCTTGTAGCCGCCCGGATACGAGCTAATCTCTCCGTAATCCTTTATGTATGAAGTATATGCCGGTGTATTGAGCACCAGGCCATGCTCGCATTCCAGCAGCTTGCAGGCCGAATCCAGGGCCTTGTCGCAGAGGCCTTCATCGGCCCCGATGCGGGCCATCGTGCACCAGCCTTGGCTCTCGATGAAGATCTTTCCCTCTTCGCATTCGCGGGAGCCGATCTTGTTGCCGTAATAGTCGTATGCCCGGAGGAACCATTCCCCGTCCCAGCCGTGCTTTTTCACGGCCGTTTCCATATTGGCCACGGCTTCCCTTACGAGAGCGGCGCCGCTGTCCCCTATCCGCTCCAGGAGTTCGGCAAAATCCCTGCCCTCGGCCACGAACAGGCCTGCAATCATCAGGGATTCGGCCTTGGAGCCTTCAGACTTGTTCTCCGTGGTTTGGAAGGATTCGTCGGGATTGTCCGAGAAGCAGTTCAGGTTAAGGCAGTCGTTCCAGTCGGCCCGGCCGATGAGCGGCAGTCCGTGCGGCCCCAGATTGTCCGTCACATGCTTGAAACTTATCTTAAGGTGATCCAGCAAAGATACCTCTGTCCCAGGCTTATTGTCGAATGGAACCCTTTCGTCCAGGATGCCGAAGTCTCCCGTTTCCCGGATATAGGCTACGGTGCCGAAGATGAGCCACAGCGGGTCGTCGTTGAAACCGCCGCCTATGTCATTGTTGCCGCGCTTGGTGAGGGGCTGGTACTGATGGTAACAGCCGCCGTCCGGGAACTGCGTGGCGGCGATGTCCAGGATGCGCTGACGCGCCCGCTCCGGAATCAGGTGCACAATACCCGCCAGGTCCTGGTTGGAATCCCGGAAACCCATTCCCCGGCCGATACCGCTCTCAAAGTAGCTGGCACTCCGGCTGAAAAAGAAGGTTATCATGCACTGGTACTGGTTCCAGATATTAACCGTCCGGTCCAGTTCGGGGACATCGGACTGCAGCGTAAACCGGCCCAGGAGGCCGTCCCAGAAGGCTTTGAGCGCTGCAAAGGCGGCGTCCACCTGCTCCGGAGCGGCAAAGGCGTCCATCATCCTTAGCGCCGCCTCCTTGTTGATGACGCCGGGAGCCACAAACTTCTTATCGGAGGGATTCTCCACATAGCCCAGCACAAAGATGAACTCCTCCGAAGCTCCGGGCTCCAGGCCGATGTCGAAGCGGTGCGAGGCGATGGGGCTCCACCCATGGGCCAGGGAATTGCCCGATTTTCCGGAGAGTACCTGCTGCGGGGCTTCAAAGCCATTATACATGCCGATAAAGGTTTCCCGGTCTGTATCGAATCCGTCGAAAGGCCGGTTTACCCCAAAGAAGGCGTAATGGTTCCGGCGTTCACGGTATTCCGTCTTGTGGTAGATCACCTTCCCCTCCACTTCCACTTCTCCGGTGGAAAGGTTGCGCTGGAAATTCTCCATGTCCGTAGAGGCGTTCCACAGGCACCATTCGGCAAAAGAGTACAGCTGGATACGCTTGGGCGCACTGCCGGTGTTAGTGAGCCGGATCCGGTGCACTTCGCAGCGGTGGCCGATGGGGACGAAGAAAAGGGCATCGGCCTCCAAGCCGTCCTTGCAGCCCTTGATCCTGGAATAGCCCATGCCGTGCCGGCATTCATAGCTGTCCAGGGTGGTCTTGCAAGGCTTCCAGCCGGGATTCCATACGCTGTCTCCATCCTTGATATAATAATACCGGCCCCCTGCGTCCATGGGGACGCCGTTATACCGGTAACGCAGGATGCGGCGGAACTTGGCGTCCCTGCAGAAGCAATAACCGCCTGCGGTGTTGGAAATGAGGGAGAAGAAATCCTCCGTACCCATGTAGTTGATCCAAGGCCAGGGCGTATCCGGCCTGGTTATCACATATTCGCGGGAAGCGTCCTCAAAATGTCCGAATGTCTCCATTGCTGTCACTCTTATCTTTACACTCCAAATATACACATTTTCAGTAACTTTTTTTGTAAATTTGCAAATAAGGAAGTATTAATGTGCCCATAATGAAGAAGATCTATAAAGCCCATATCCTCTTTACCAAGGAGAAAGACCATTTTGAGGTGCTGGAAAACGGCTACGTTGCCGTGGGAGCCGATGGACGCGTGATAGCCGTATCGGCCCGGCTGGAGTCGCTGGAATGCAAGGACGCGGAAGTCATAGACTTCGGCAACAAACTGCTCATTCCGGCCATGAACGACATGCACGTGCATGCCCCGCAGGTCCATAACCAGGGCGTGGCCATGGACCTGGAACTGCTGCCATGGCTGGAGAACTATACCTTCCCGGAAGAATCTAAATATGCCGATGTCCATTATGCCGAGCGCATGTACCGGCGTTTCCTGCACACCCAGTGGCTGTTCGGGACCATGCGCAGCGTGGTCTTCGGCACCATCCATACGGAGAGCACCCGCCTGCTCATGAAACTGTACCAGGAGGCCGGCATGGGTGCCCTGGTGGGCAAGGTTGCCATGAACCGCAACTGCCCGGATGCACTCTGCGAAGACGTGGAAGCCGCCGTACGGGGCAACGAAGAACTCATTGCCGAATTCAACCGGCCGGATGCGCTGGTACGGCCGATTATCACACCCCGGTTCGTGCCTTCCTGCACGCCGGAGCTGCTGAAAGCCTGCGGAGAACTGGCCAACAAGTACCAGCTGCCCGTACAGTCGCACCTGTCGGAGAATGTGTCGGAGATAGAATGGGTGGCCCAGCTGGAGAAAGAAAGCACAAGCTATGGCGATGCCTATAACCGTTACGGTCTCTTCGGACAGACGCCCACCATCATGGCCCACTGCGTGTGGACGCACGGCAGCGAGCTGGAACTCATGAAACGGAACGGCGTAATGGTGGCGCATTGCCCCACCTCCAACTTCAACCTGTCGTCGGGTATCGCCCCGGTCCGCTCCTTCCTGGACGAAGGCCTGCGGGTGGGGCTGGGCAGCGACATCAGCGGCGGCCACGACCTTAACATGTTCCGCATGCTGGTCTATGCCATCCAGGTGAGCAAGATGCACTACCAGCTGGACCACGGAAAGGCCTTCCTCACGTTACCGGAAGTGTTCTGGATCGCCACCAAATCGGCCGGCAGTTTCTTCGGCAAGGTGGGCAGCTTCGAACCCGGTTACGACTTTGACGCCCTGGTTATTGACGACGACATCCTGCACCCGGAAGAATACTCCCTGCTCCACCGCCTGGAACGCTATATCTACCTGGGTGACGACCGGCAGATCGTGCACCGCTTCTGCCGCGGACAGGAAGTCCCGGAACCGGCCTCAATGGAGGATTCCTGGAAAAGGATGTCCTGAAACTCTTCGCGTGCCCTCTCTATCTGCTCGCGGTAGGCCGGACTCACCTGCAGGAGGGCATAGCCGATGCTGGCGGCCGGACGGCTGGCATCCACGTCGCTCTGCCAGTGGGCGCCCACGATCACACGGCTCTCCCCATACTCCCAGCCGCGGGCATAGAGCGCATCGGCGGCGGCGGGGTTGATCTCGGCAAGGATCATCGCGGCGCTCCAACCGCGGATGGTGTGGCCGGAAGGATAGGAACCTTCACCGCGCAGCTCATCTTCCTCCCAGGTTGTGAGCATATGCTCCTGGAAACGTTCGAAGGGGCGTTTACGCTTGAAATAGGCCTTGGGCTGGATACGGATGAGGCCTATCGTGTGCACGCCGTTCACAAAGGCCTTGTAGATTTCCGGCGTTCCCTCCTTGCTAATCTTCAGGCCGAAGGGCTCGCTGAAAATGGCCGCCAGGGTGTCCAGATCCCAGATGGCATCCCGTGCGGCGATGGCGGCCCTCAAGCTATCGGCCCGCTTCTCCTTGCCCCACATATAACGCATCACATCGTGTGCGAAATCCAGACTGGTGGTATCCGGCGGGGCCGGTAGGCATTTCACCAGATCCGGCATCTCTTCCTGGGAGAAGTAGGCTTCCTGTGCACGCGTTGCGAACAGATTGACGGTGAGCAGGGACAAGACAACCAATATTCTTTTCATAACTTAACTATTAGGCTTCCTTACCAACCTGCAGGGTTCTTCGCCAGGGAACTGGCCGCATTCCAGATAACCTTCCCCATAGAGGAGTTCCATGCTTGTTCCGTCGTCCATCTGAAGGGAAAGGACTTTGTCCCCGATGGTATAAGTGCCACTCTGTTCATACTCCCGGGAGAAACCGGGCAGGGTGTCTACTGTACCGTCCGGATTCATATACATAGCGGGATGGGGCGGCAAGATGCTCCGGCAGGTCATCTTGAAGTCTTTTCCGCTGGTGAAACTCAATTCGACGGTGGTGGTCTCATACCCGGCATCGGCCACAAACATACGGTACTCGCCGGTCCAGACGGTATCCTTGAAAGTGTTTTTCTTCATAACGGAGCAGGATGCGAAAATAAAAACCATGGCCAAAAGGCCGAAAAAGCGACTGTGTGCCATAACTATCAACGCTGAAAGGGAAGTTTTATGCAAAGATAACAAAAAAAAGAGGACTTTCTTTCCGGCACCTGGACCTGTGACGCGAATCGGCCTCTCAGTGCATATACCGTCCCCGGTCTCCCCACTATTTTCAGACCTGCGACGGGATGGGAGTGGCAAAGCGCACGAAAAAACCCGCCAGTCGGCGGGTTCTTCGTAGCCCCAAGTGACATAATATCGAACCTTTTTCTGGAGGACTTGGATAGGATCTGGGAACTCAAAAAGTGGATTCCAGACCCTTGTAATCCATATTTACACTATCTAAAGCCTGATGATACGGAAGAAATATAACCTTCCACAATAAACAATTATTCCACTTGGGGGTACAACTTGGTTTTGTATTTTTGATAATAATTACTACCTTTGCATTGAGATAATAAACCGTGATACGGATGGACAAAGGGTAGCGCGAAGTCCCCGCCAGCTTAATCCTCGCTCTTGAAGTAATTCCGCCACGTAGTCTTGGGGCAAAGCTAACAGGAGGTCAATCGGCCTCCTGTTTTATTGTCTTGGCAGTATCAATAGCTGTGATACAATACTGGACTTTCGTCTTATCGCTTTGTTTAACCCCAACCATCATTTTGACCAAACCAATTCCCGGGCAATTGTATGACATTCGTAACATACTCTTAAATCCTTTCTGGTTTTTCTTTTTCGGATTTGCCGGCGTGGTCTCTACTAATACGGCATTTGTTAAGATGGCGTCCAATTGAAGCACGGCCAGAGTAGACAGGTATGTCATAGATGCCTGACCTGCCGTCTCCTCTAATGAAACATAACGGATATTAATATCATCTTTGAGGTTAAAGTTGTATTTCTTCGCCTCCGGATTACGCTTCTTCCAATCGTGGTAGAATGATAGAATAATCTTTTGCCGGCATCGACGTTCTTCTGTCGAATCTCCTGTAGGAATATCATCTTCGGTAATAACACCATCATCTTCATAAGGAGTAAGGGTAATTTCCCTCAAATCCGGCTCTTCTATGTAACCGATGAGCATCTCAAATGGCACTCCCATTACGCCGGCCGCTTTGTAAATAGTTTCAAGGTTCTTGGACTTGAACAGGGCCTTCACATTCTGTTTCCGTATACCCATCCTCCTGGCAAATTCTGTCTTGGTCATCCCAATCCTTTCAAGCAACGCCTCTCCTTTTGCTTCGAAGTATATCTGGTTCATAGTAACTCTTTTTGCAAAGGTAATTAAATATTATTACGCCCACAAGAGAAAAATCCAGAATAGAGTGCTTTTAACAATCACTTATTATTGAGAATTGGAGGGAGTAAATGTGCAGGAAGATTCTGAAGCCTCTTCATATATGCCTTTCGTATAGGTTCCAAACAGTGATCTCGAACATATTCCTTTCCTTCTATTTTTATTGCATTTGCTTGTCCTTTACTAAGTAAACTCTTGCTAATGATAGTTCTATATATGACGACATACACTTTATTACTATTGTCTTCGGTCATGGATATATCTCCACCTTCATAGTACTGATCTGTGAGGCAAATACCATCTGGAACATCCATTCCATACTGGAAAGGACCATATTGCTCATATCCTCGTTTAATCTCATCGTTTAACTGTATTGGGATAGTTCTCTTATTACGAGTAAAGAATCGACAAACAAGTTCATCGGGATTAATGCTATCATTTGGCCATAGTCTTTCTCTATAACGGCTGAAGAAATGTCCTCTGAAATATCCAATGGATTTAATGAAACAATATCCTTTTGTGAGATCTTCGCTAAAGCACCATTCATCCCATTTTATTACAACTCTGCCATCAGTATCATCTGCCAAGCCGATAAAGTCAATTTCAGGATTGTCAATTTTTTTAACAGTACTTGCATAAAAAGATATCAAGTATTTGTTTCTGGATTTCTGATGGGCATACCCATAGCTTTGCCAGGCCGGGAAGCGGCGGACCTTGCGGAATTCCTTCACAACCTTAGTCATGAGAGTATTCGCCCGTATCTTCAGCTTTGGAAGGTCTGCAACCAATTCGTTGTAGACCTCCAGATTTGTCATTGACGGGACTATCATGGCTTTTCAGAATTTGAAGAGGATGCTACCACAATGGGCGGCATTGAATTATTGATTTCCTCCAGAAGAACCTTATCCTCCCGGTAATACTCGCAATTCTTGGCATACTGAGGCTCTGGTTCTTCAGGGGTGCCATAGTTTTTATAAAGGCAACAGAATATAGGAGACATCCCCAATGGACGGTCAAAACCGCTTCGATGGTATTTGCAGAACTGGCAAGTCTTCACATCGATGCCGTTCTGCCTTGCAGCGGCATAACCGAACTCATATGGAGATGGTGAGCCAAGGTAAAAGCTATCTATACTAGCTTCAAATATGGCTTTATCGTTGTCTTTTGTCCAGACTTTCCGGCAAGATCTGAACTCGTCCATGTTAGTCACGAAGGCCTTGCCACTGCGGAACAGATAAAAGCGCTGGATACTACGTAACTCCAGCTGTTCCGGAACGGATGATTTCTTCTTGAAGCCATGAAACTTTGCAAAACCAATAGTTTCAACATCACGGACTTGGCCGTATTTTGCTTCTGGATTCTCTACTATGGGAGCCGATAACAAAGAATCGATGTCTTCCTCTGTCCTCAACCTTATTTCAATGATTCGGAGACCAGAATCACGCTTTTGGGGCGTACTTTTATGCGATACCTGGATTTCAATGAGCACCGGCTCACGGTCCGGTTTAGATGAACTTGTTAGAAGAAGATCTGCGACATAATTTCCGATATGCTGCTCTTCCTGACAAGTATCGTAAAACGCCTTAAGATCAAATGTCTCCAGCTTGTAAGTGTGGCATTCTTCCTCCTTTGCGAAAGGGCAAGCACCCATATCAGAGCATTTCACGCCCCGATAATAACCGACCAAGAATGAGGATTCTTTCTCGAACTGCTCCTTGATACGTCGTTTGGCAAGCTGATGAAGATATGTTTCTGCACCGCAGTGGTCTTCATCTCCGCGATGGGCAAAGTGCCATGTACGGACTTCTCCCAAACGAGCAATCATACCAGCGCCACATCCAAGGCAGTGGTATGTATGGCCTTCATTACGTTCAAGATACGCCTGTTTGATGGAGACCAGGCGGTCATTCTCATCAAGTGCATAATGGTATTTTACTGTAGCCATGGCATCCTCCTACTGCTCGTTGGGAATCAAGTCCAGGTGGGCGTTGAGGACAATGGCTATGCGAGACAGAATGTCGATGCCAGTCGAGTACTTGCCCTGCTCGATGCGTGAGAGATTGGCTGCATCAATGCCGGTGAGGATGGCCAGATCCCGGGCCTCCATTTTCTTTGCCTCCCGGAGTTCCCTGATGCGCTTGCCGATGCGCACACGTTCATCCTGGCGATTCCCTGGTCCAATAGCTACTGATGGTATAGCGTTTAGAATTAATTCTCTGCTTATTCGGTTAATCATTTTCTCTTTATCATCAGAGAAGTTGCGATCGAAAATGAATTCAATCAAATGGAGTACGTAGTTACGATACTCTTCGTTTTCGAATCTTGCAAGGTGAGACCAAATCTTGAAAATCTCTCCATCTGGAGTTTGAACCTCAACTTCATGTTCGTTGAGGATTTGGGCACGCGACTTTGTCGGAGTGTCCATGAACTTTTTCAAGTTCTTATCCATATTTCTGATGCCGAATTTATAGGTGTTGCCGCCACCTTTAAGTGTTAAACTTGCAACAAATATAGAAATAATCTTTATGATTGGCAAATATGCCAATTGAAAAATCTGTAAATAAAGAAAACAATTTTTGACAGGAGAAATAATCGAACCTCCCGGTTTAATCATTTACTCGGCGTTATCTTCCAAGAAACCAGGCGCTTACAAGGACAAACAAATATACCTCAACGTGCGGTGGGTTTTGAGGCCCGGACGGGCCGAAGGCCTGCGGGTGGGGCTGGGCAGCGACATCAGCGGAGGCCACGACCTTAACATGTTCCGCATGCTGGTCTATGCCATCCAGGTTAGCAAGATGCATTACCAGCTGGATCACAGCAAGGCCTTCCTCACCCTGCCGGAAGTTTTCTGGATTGCCACCAAGAGTGCCGGCAGCTTCTTCGGCAAGGTGGGCAGTTTCGAACCCGGCTACGATTTTGACGCGCTGGTCATTGACGACGACATCCTGCACCCGGAAGAATACTCCCTGCTGCACCGCCTGGAGCGCTACATCTACCTGGGCGACGACCGCCAGATCCTCCACCGCTTCTGCCGCGGCCAGGAAGTCCCAGAGCCTGCCATGTAAAGGCTGCAGTTTATTTCCCGGTATACTGGCCGATGAAGTAAATGGCCCCTGTGCTGACTTCTGTAATGACATACAGGAAGGGCCTGTCGGCGTGGAAAGTAAAAGAAGAAGGGCTTTGACCCGGGATAGCTCCATAATCCATAACGATATCCGTCACGGCAGCCGCCTCTGATCCTTCTTCGTCAACCTTGATCCTTGCCTTATGCAAAACGTCACCAATAAAAAGGTTGGGAGTTGAAGACATGGAAGAGAAATCGGCTGTTGGCGAGAACGCTTGCTTGATGCCCATCCTTGGAAGAATACCCCTTAAAGAAACAAAGTACTCTGTTTCGAAAGAAGGAATCTTGACATCGACATCGACCCCGTTCATGCTCAGGTTGTCCCAAACCTTTATATCCAAGGCTTCAATGAGTTGGGATAGCGTTTTCCCTTCATAGGGTAACAACAGCGTCATACGATAGGCTTGATTCCCATAGGGAAGACTGACGGCCGAACACAAGCCAGGAATGCCGCCGTAATTAAACTTATCCATCTGATGCATCATATTGACGGTCATCTTCGACCCGTCCTCCCGGGTAAAGGTCTCCTTCTCCGTGTCTTCTTTCTTGAACTTGTTGGACCAGATACCCTTGAAATAGACTGCATTCAGGAAATGCGCGTACTCATCGGCTTGCACGGGATCGGTCAACAGAACAGGAATCATTCCGTGCGTTTTCTCCTTGCACCAATTGTTTACCAGGCTCTTGATGTCTTCCTTGCTGAAATCCTTGTAGATTACCTCGGCGTCATAGACTTCCTTCACCGTTCTGGTAAAACCGTCCTTCAGGCCGGGATACATCTTATTGACCACTGCCGCATTGGCTATCTCAAGCGTGGTGGAAGGATCCACTGCCGCGGATTGTTCCATCATAGTCCGGCAAAAGGCATTGAGGCCATCAACGGAACTCTCCTTGTACCCCAGCGTTTCGTATATTTCCTGCTGTGTGGTTCCCACCGCGCCATTGTTCACCATTCCAAAATCGATGGTGATGCTAAGGGGAGAGATAAGAAGATTCTTTCCATCCTCACTTTGGGACACCTGCCGGAAAAGGTCCAGTGCAAAGCCATTATTGGACTGAATGAACTCCGCCTGTGCTTTCGTTAGCACGAAATCCTTACGCGGAATAAGGTCTTCCACGGGAATTGTCATGTCTTCTTTCTCACAAGAAACTATTCCTAAGGCAACCAGGGCCGTAAAGAAAAATACTCTGTTGAACTCTTTCATATCATTCAAATAACCGTTTCTACTCTAGAAACACACATGTCTACGAAATACGTCACTAAAGATATATGGAAAGACAGTTTCGCAAATATACTCAGGAATACAAATATAATCAATGATAATCTTTTTTCTCATCACATTCCCCTCCGGGCACGAAAAAAAGCTGGCGCATGCCAGCTTTTTGTAGCCCGGAGGGGAATCGAACCTCTATTTAAAGTTTAGGAAACTTCCGTTCTATCCGTTGAACTACCGGGCCATCCAAAAGAAAAAGCGCTTATTCGGCGCTCTTCTCAATGATCTGACGACCACGGTAGTAACCGCATTCGGGGCATACACGGTGATACATCACCGTTGCACCGCAGTTGGGGCAGGTTGCCAGCGTGGGAACAGGAGCGAAGTCATGCGTACGACGCTTGTCTCTTCTCTGCTTGGAGAGTTTGTGTTTAGGATGTGCCATTGTTTATATCTTTTATACGTTTAATTATCTTTTAAAAGTCCTTTCAGAGCCGCGAACGGGCTGCTCGGGGCAGCCTCCTCGTCCTTAGGCCCCTGACCCAGAAACCGGACGGTGTCCGGGTTGCATCCGCCTTCCGGATGCACCCGTTGGAGCGGAAGCGACAGGCATACATAGTCGTATACAGCCTGCGCCAAGTCCAGCTCCCTGTCCGTGGCACCCAGCGGGAGAATGTCCCTTCCATCCTCGGAAAGCTCCTCTTCCCCAGTGCCGAACCGGACCCGGAAACGGGGTTCCGCCTCTACCGGCAGGGTGAGCGGTTCCAGGCAGCGGTCGCAGGGAACCGTAACGGTTCCGCGCAACAGGAGATCTGCCGTAACCTTATGCGCACCGGCCTTTACCACCTTTACTTCCACCTCTATGCCGGCGTCCAGGATTTCTGTGTTGTCAAACGTTTGAAAGAACTCTAAATCTGCATGAAAGCGATACTGCCGCTCCCCTGCAGCCCAATCGTCCAAGGGTATGACCATAGTGCTCATTGCCACTAAAACAGATTAAGGGGTGCAAAGATACGAATTATTTTTGGAAAATCAATCTTCTGTGGCCGAATTTCTCTTACGGTCCAGCGGATCCAGCTGAATCTTGCGCATGCGCATGTGATTCGGGGTGATTTCCACCAGTTCATCCTCCTGGATATACTCCAGCGCCTCTTCCAGGGAAAACTTGATGGCCGGAGGAAGCACCACCTTCTCGTCAGAGCCGGAAGCGCGGACGTTGGTGAGCTTCTTGGTCTTGCAGATATTGATGTTCAGGTCCCTGTCGCGGGTATGCTCACCCACCACCTGGCCACCGTAAATCTCTTCACCGGGTTCCACAAAGAAGCGGCCGCGGTCCAGCAGCTTGTTCATGGAGTACGCGATGGCCTCGCCGGTCTCCAGGCTCACCAGGGAACCGTTGGTACGCATCTCGATATCTCCCTTGTACGGCTGGTAATCCTTAAATCGGTGAGCCACAACGGCTTCTCCCTGCGTAGCGGTGAGAAGGTTGGAGCGGAGGCCCATGAGGCCGCGGGTGGGAATCTCAAATTCCAGCAGCGTGCGGTCTCCGCGGGGTTCCATACGCACCAGCGCCCCCTTGCGGCGGGTACTGAGTTCGATGGCGGCGCCCACGAACTGCTCCGGCACCTCGATGGACAGTTCCTCGATGGGTTCGCAACGCTGGCCGTTGATGGTCTTGTCCAGCACCTTCGGCTGCCCCACCTGGAGTTCGAAGCCTTCCCGGCGCATGGTCTCGATGAGCACCGAAAGGTGCAGCACGCCCCGGCCGTACACCACGAAGGAATCGGCATTCACACCGGGCTTTACGCGCAGGGCCAGGTTCTTCTCCAGTTCCTTGTCCAGACGCTCCTTGATATGGCGGGAGGTAACGAATTTGCCATCCTTGCCGAAGAAGGGCGAATTGTTGATCATGAACAGCATGCTCATGGTGGGTTCGTCCACGGCGATGGGCGGCAGGGCCTCCGGATTCTCCCAATCGGCAATGGTATCACCGATTTCGAAGCCGTCGATGCCCACCACGGCGCAGATATCGCCGCACTGGACCTCATCCACATTGGCCTTGCCCAGGCCCTCGAACACCATCAGCTGCTTGATCTTGGATTTTTCCACTATGTCGTAACGCTTGCACAGGCTCACGGGCATGCCGGTACGGAGGGTTCCGCGGGTGATGCGGCCCACGGCGATCCGGCCCACGTACGGGCTGTACTCCAGGGAGGAAACCAGCATCTGAGGTGTCCCTTCCTTCATTTCCGGAGCGGGAATCTCTTCCAGGATAGTGTCCAGCAAGGCGGTGATGTCACTGGCGGGTTTCTTCCAGTCCGTGGACATCCAGCCCTGCTTGGCACTGCCGTAGATGGTCTTGAACTCCAGCTGGTCCTCGTTGGCGCCCAGGTTGAACATGAGCTCGAACACCTCTTCCTGCACCTCGTCCGGACGGCAGTTGGGCTTGTCCACCTTATTGATTACCACAATGGGCTTCTTGCCCATGTCGATGGCCTTGTTCAGCACGAAACGGGTTTGCGGCATGCAGCCTTCGAAGGCGTCCACCAGCAGCAGCACGCCGTCGGCCATATTGAGCACGCGTTCCACCTCTCCGCCGAAGTCACTGTGCCCGGGAGTGTCGATGATGTTGATCTTCACGCCCTTATAGGTTACGGACACGTTCTTGGCCAGGATGGTGATGCCGCGCTCGCGCTCCAGGTCGTTGTTGTCCAGGATCAGATTCCCCAGGTCTTCCGGCCGACGGACCAGGTTGGCCTGATAAATCATCCGGTCCACAAGGGTAGTCTTACCGTGGTCGACATGAGCGATAATAGCTATATTTCTGATATCTTGCATATAATTAACTTTGTCAATATTGCAACGTCTGTCTCTTTTTTCACCGGATAGCCCACAAGCTCACGCCACGACTGCCTCCACGCGCCCTGCGGGCTCCAGATGTAAAAAGAGCTATTCTGTTATAAATGAATCTACAAAGGTAGCATTTTTTGACAGAATGATAACCAATTTTTTTCAGAAACACTTTTCGGGCAGGTTTTGCCGTATCGGAAAAACTTTTTTTATCGGCCTGCGGCGGCGCTGGGAGGCCGATTGTGCCTGTCCGTGAAAGTTTTTTGCGACGTTTTTGCTTTTTGGAAAGAGGAAAAATCGGCCTTGCAGAGCCATAGAAAGGCGATTTTGAAAATAAACGTTTCATTTTTCGGTACACGGATAAGTTTTCCCAGCTTTGCAGCAAAACAAAAGTGCTATGAGACGATTAACGCCCATCCTCCTACTCTTGATTCCGCTGCTGGGGCTCACAGCCTGCAGCGACGATCACTTGCCCGGGCCCGCTGAGCAACCCGAAGGCGAAGTGTACCACGACATGATCCAGCTGGGAAAGAAGCTGGACGACCCTTACACCGTGCAGAACATGAGGACTGCCCTCACCAAGGCCTACCCTACCAAGGCCGACAGGGTGGACATCCAGACCACGGACCTTTATGTGCGTTTCCTCCCCAAAGACGACGGGCAGCTGAAAAGGCTGGAACAGACCGGTATCTACCTGCTGGACCATCCCATGGACTACCAGATTCTCCGGGAGGGCGACTATTACCAGGACCCGGAAGTGGGTGAAGGGAACATCACCTGGCAGTACTCACTGGTACCCAGGGACTTTGTCTTTCCCAAAGACATCGAATGCGAAGTCCTGGACGAATGCTTCCTCTCCGAACACGCCCCGGTCACGCGCGCCGGGGAGCCGGAAATCGACTGGACCGTAGTGGAAAGGGAAGCCTACCGGCTCACCGGGAACGAGGACATGTGGATACAGGCCACCAAGGCCGATGAAACCACCTCCATGGCCCCTGCCGGGCGCATTACCATCGAAGATCCGGAATGCAATGGCGGAAAACCTTTCGGCCTGGCAGGCGTAATGGTGGCCTGCAATGTCTTTGTGAAGATTGCCACCTGCTATACCGACAGGGACGGCTACTACCAGATGGAGACGGAATATACCGGCAATCCCCGCTACCGGCTGGTATTCAAGAACGAATACGGCTTCAACATCGGCTTTAACTTTATCATCATCCCCGCATCGGTCTGCACCCTGGGGCCGGGCGGTCCGGAAGGAATCGATTACAACATCACCCAGGAGTCCGACGCCAATCTGTTCAGGCGCAGCGTAATCAACAACGCCGCGTACGAGTATTACTCCCGTTGCAACGAAGCCGACCTGGACATTGCCCAGCCCCCCGCAGACCTTCGCATCTGGGTTTTCCCGGACGTGGATTCCTCCAGCGCCGCCATGGTCCATCACGGCACCTTCCCCAACTTTTCCATCATCATGGACCTGATGCAGAAGTACCTGGCGCAGTATACGGACCTGGGGCTCTTTGTGGTGCGGCTGTTCGCTCCGGACATCACCATCGGCACAAAGAAACGGCACACCTACGCCGATCTGTACGATGCCACCGTGCACGAACTGGCCCATGCCAGCCATTTTTCCCAGGCCGGGAAAGACTTCTGGGACCCCTATATCCGATATATCCTGGAAGCGTTTGTGACAGAAGGGAAAGAGGCCTACGGGACAGGCGGACGGAACGGAGCCGGCTTCTGCGAAGTGGGAGAGATGTGGGCCTATTTCATGGAAGCATCCCTGTACAAAGACCGCTACAGCGTACCTATGCCCACCTTCGGCACCTCCTTCTGGTTCCGGCCGGAGATCTTTTCCTACCTGTACGAACGGGGCATGACACGCGGGGAAATCTATCGTGCCCTGAAACCGGATGTGAACTCTACGGACCGTCTGAAGGACGAACTCATCTCCATGTACCCCGAACGGGAAACACTTATTGAACAAACCTTTACGCTTTATGGGAAATAAACACTTCATCCTTTTGGCAGCGCTGCTCGTATGCATCTGCCTCCCCTGTTCCGCCCAGCGATGGTCCCTGGGAACCAACTTTATGGACTATGCCAACTTCGGGACCATGAACCTGGAAGGCAGCCTGGCCACCGGCCAGCACTGGTCCATGACCGCGGTGGCCAAATTCAATCCGTTCCACTACCAGAAAAAGGGAGAACCCCTGTCGGCCCGGCAGCAGCTGTATGGCGTGGGAGTGCGCTTCTGGCCCTGGCATGTCTATTCCGGCTGGTGGGCGGGCACCCGGCTCCAGTACCAGGAATACAACCGCGGAGGCATCAAAACGCCCATTACCGATGAAGGGGACCGTTACGGTCTGGGCCTGTCCGGAGGCTATTCCTATATGATCAACAAGCATTTGAACCTGGATGTAGGCCTGGGCGTCTGGGGCGGCTATGACCGCTATGTCACCTATGCCTGCCCGGTGTGCGGGGTTACCCTGGACTCCGGAGAGCGAAGTTTCATCCTGCCGTCGGACCTGATGCTGGCGCTGGTCTATGTTTTCTGATTTCTGCCGCAGGCGCGCCGTCTTCCCGGCCCTTTCCCTGATTCTCGCAACGGCATCCTGTTCCGTGAAAGAGAACCGGGAAGACTGCCCCTGCGCACTATATATCCATCTGGAGCATCTTCCTTCCCGTCCGGTAAAGGTTATAGTGGAAAGTGAGCGTGGCAAGGAAGAGCATCTGGCCTACGGAGACACGGTGGTACTGGCCCGGCCCCAAAAAGGTCCCATATCAGTCAAAGCTGTGGCAGGCGCCACCGTGAATCCGGACGGCAAGGTGGAGATTCCACTGGGGTACGACTGTCCGGCCCTTTACCTTTTCGATACGGAAATGGATGTGGCCGGGCTGGATTCGGCCAGCGTGGACGTGCTGCTCAGGAAGCACTTCTGCAACCTGTCCATTGCTTTCAGCGGGCCTCCGGGCTGGGGAGAACCCTACTGGACCGAGGTCCGGGGGCCGGTGGACGGCATCCTGTGGGACGGGACGCCCACCGAGGGCGTCTTTTCCTGCCGGCTGGACAACGGCCTCACCGTCCGTCTCCCCCGCCAACTGCCGGACCAGACCCTCCTCCTGGACATCACCATGCCGGACCGGGTGGTGCGTACCTTCGACTTGGGGTACTACCTGGAACGCTCCGGATATGATTGGATCCGGGCCGACCTGGAAGACATTACCCTGGAAATAGACCTTTCCGTTACCGCACTCACCCTCACCATAGACAGTTGGAGTACGGTGATACCTTTAGAAATAATCATCTAAATATTTGGGATTTCGAAAAAAGTGCGTATATTTGCAGTCCCAAACGATGCGCGGATGGCGGAATTGGTAGACGCGCTACTCTCAGGAGGTAGTGTCCGAAAGGACGTGTCAGTTCGACTCTGATTTCGCGCACAGGCCCCGGTACTTAGGTATCGGGGCTTTTTTTGTATACAACTTGGCGTTTTTTTTCTTATCTTCGCATTTACATATAGAGAAAAGTAATAACCACATAACACTATGACTAATCTTTTCTATCTGGTTCCCGCCGCTTCGGTGGTGGCACTCTTCTTTGCCTGGTGGTTCTTCCATCAGATGATGAAGGAAGATGAAGGCACACCCACCATGAAGGAGATCGCCCAGTATGTGCGCGAGGGAGCCATGGCGTATCTAAAGCAACAATACAAGATTGTTGTCATCGTTTTTGCCGTCCTGGCCGTTCTGTTCGCCATCCTGGCCTATGGCTTCGGAGTGCAGAACCCCTGGGTGCCGTTCGCCTTCCTCACCGGCGGTTTCTTCTCCGGTCTGGCAGGTTTCGTAGGCATGAAGACGGCCACTTATGCATCCGGCCGAACGGCCAATGCCACCATGCGCAGCCTGAATGCCGGCCTCAAAGTGGCGTTCCGCAGCGGCGCCGTGATGGGTCTCACCGTGGTGGGCCTGGGCCTGCTGGACATTTCCATCTGGTGGCTCATCCTCCGCACCTTCATCCATGAAGCCTCAGACGCCCAGACGCTTGTGGTAATCACTACCACCATGCTCACCTTCGGCATGGGCGCCAGCACCCAGGCCCTCTTCGCCCGCGTGGGCGGCGGTATCTATACCAAGGCGGCCGATGTGGGCGCAGACATCGTGGGCAAGGTGGAGCAGGACATCCCGGAGGACGACCCGCGCAATCCCGCCACCATTGCCGATAACGTAGGCGACAATGTGGGTGACGTAGCCGGCATGGGCGCAGACCTGTACGAGAGCTACTGCGGCAGCATCCTGGCCACCATGGCCCTGGGCGCATCGGCCTTCTTCCAGGCGGGCACGGATGTGCAGATGAAGGCCATCCTGGCTCCCATGATGATAGCCGCCATCGGCGTAGTTCTTTCTATCTTAGGTATTTACGTGGTACGCACCAAGGAAGGGGCCACCCTCAAGGACCTGCTGGGTTCCCTGAGCCGCGGCACCAACCTGGCCGCCATCCTCATCGCCATCCTTTCCTTCGGCGTATTCTACATCCTGGGCTTTAACGGGCAGAACGGCCTGCCACAGTGGTGGCAGCTGGCCCTCAGCGTGCTCAGCGGCCTGCTGGCCGGTGTAATCATCGGCAAAGTTACGGAGTACTACACTTCCCATTCCTACAACCCCACCCGGAAACTGGCAGAGAGCGCCCAAACGGGTCCCGCCACCGTCATTATCAACGGCGTGGGCCTGGGCATGCGTTCATCGGCCATTCCCGTCATTACCATCGCGGTTGCCATCCTCCTGGCCTATGGCTTTGCAACGGGCTTCCACTTCTCCACGGAGAGCCTTAGCCTGGGTCTGTACGGCATCTCCATCGCCGCTGTGGGCATGCTTTCCACCCTGGGAATCACCCTTGCCACAGACGCTTACGGCCCCATTGCCGACAATGCCGGTGGCAACGCCCAGATGAGCGAGCTGGATCCTTCCGTGCGCGAAAAGACGGATATCCTGGACTCCCTGGGCAACACTACCGCCGCCACCGGCAAGGGCTTTGCCATAGGCTCTGCCGCCCTTACGGCCCTGGCCCTGCTGGCCTCCTATATCGAGGAACTCAAAATTGGCTTCAGCCACATTGGAAAGACGGTGTTGGACGTAGGCGGACGCACGGTGGAAACCGTCTCCGCCAGCATTACGGATATTGTTGAGTACTACGACATTACCCTCATGAACCCCTTGGTGCTGGTGGGCGTTTTCATCGGCTCCATGATGGCTTTCCTCTTCTGCGGCCTCACCATGAACGCCGTGGGACGGGCAGCGGAGAAGATGGTGGTGGAAGTGCGCCGCCAGTTCCGCGAGATTGTGGGCATCCTGGAAGGGAAACAGCGTCCGGACTATACTTCCTGCGTGCGCATCTCCACCAAGGCCGCCCAGCATGAGATGATTTTCCCTTCGCTGCTTGCCATCATCGTGCCGATGCTGGTGGGCGTGATCCTGGGCCCTGCGGGCGTGATCGGCCTGCTGGCAGGCGGCCTGGGTGCAGGATTCGTGCTGGCCATCTTCCTGGCCAATTCCGGCGGTGCCTGGGACAATGCCAAGAAGTACGTGGAAGAAGGCAACTTCGGCGGCAAGAATTCCTCCAGTCACCATGCCACCGTGGTGGGAGACACCGTGGGAGACCCCTTCAAGGACACCTCCGGTCCTTCCCTGAACATCCTCATCAAACTGATGAGCATGGTTTCCATAGTGATGGCAGGCCTCACAGTAATGCTGCATTAACCGTTTGCTCCACACGAAAAAATGCGACCGGGATTCCGGTCGCATTTTTTGTGAGTTAAACCCTACTGTTAGAAGTAGGTAACTGTCTTCTGCTCTACGGCGCTCAGGAGCTTGTTGGCCAGGCTGGAGACGCCGAAACGGAAGAACTCCTTGTCCATCCATTCCTTGCCCAGGATGCTGTTCACGATGGAATAGTAGCACACCGCGTCCAAGGCCGATGACACACCGCCGGCGGCCTTGAAGCCCACCTTGCGGCCGGTGGCCTCATAGTACTTCTTGATGCACTCGCACATGACCCAGGCGGCCTGCGGAGTGGCATTCACCTTTACCTTACCGGTAGAAGTCTTGATAAAGTCTGCACCGTTCTCCATGGCCAGGAAGGATGCGTCGGCAATGAGTTCCGGGCTCACCAGCAGACCGGTTTCCAGGATCACCTTGAGCACTACGGGGCGGCCCAGTTCCGCCGCAACGCGGTCTATGCACTCGCGGGAAGCCTTGATCTCTGCACCGGCGGCCACATAGTCCCCTGCCAGGAAGGTATTGAGGGCCAACACGATATCAATTTCATCGGCACCGCCGCGAACCGCCAGTTCAATTTCCTTGAGCTTCACTTCCAGCCAGCTCTGGGAGGTGGGGAAACAACCGGCCACCGTGGTTACATGCAGGGCCGGGTCCTTGCGGGTGGCAGCCACCACGTGACCCAGGTTGGGATACACGCAGCAGGAAGCGGGCAGCGGCCAGCCGGGAAAGTTCACGGGGATGCCGTTCACCTTCTCCACCATGGCTTTCACCTTCTCCGGCGTGTCGTCCGCATTGAGGGTGGTCTGGTCCATGATGCCGAAGCAGAACTTGTACACCTCTTCCGTGGCGATGTTCTCCAGATTGGCGGCAATCAGTTCAAGATTGTGGGCAATGGCCTCTTTGTCGGGGGTGTAGCCCCATTTGCTTGAGTATGACATAGTGTTATCCTTTGATTTGTATGGTTATTCCTTCGTCAATGAGGGGCTGCACCAGTGCGCGCATCTCCTCTACCGTATATTTGCCGAGCCCCTTCATGGGGGTTTCCCGGTCTATCGTATACACCATCACTTCCCGGGGCCGCAGTTTCCGGACGATTTCCATCCATCCGTCCACCCATTGGGCCGATTCCCAGCCCGGTCCCCGCAGGAACATGGTCTGGAGCACGAACTGGCCCTTGAAACGGGACAGCGCCTCCACCACATCGGCCACATGATAATGGCCCACAGGACGGTTCACCAGCGCCACCTGCTCATCCGTGGGGGCGTCCAGCTTGAGGATGGGGTTATCCACCTTGAGCAGCGCCTCAAACACCTCCGGCTTTCCCGCGCAAGTGGCATTGGACAGCACAGACACCTTTGCCGACGGATAATACAGGTCCCTCAACTCCAGCGTAAGGTCTATGATTTCCGGAAAATCCGGATTCAAAGTGGGTTCCCCGTCGCCGGAAAAAGTGATGGAATCGATGGGCGTTCCCGCCTCCCGGCAGGCTTCCAGCTTGGCCGCAAGGGCCTTGCGGACATCATCGGCCGATGGCAGGCGCGTATCCAGCAATCCATCCTTGTTCCACCCGCATTCGCAGTATACGCAGTCAAAGTTACATATTTTTCCCTTCTCCGGCAATAGATTGATTCCCAGGGAACTCCCCAGCCGGCGGCTGAAGATGGGGCCGAAAACAGTGCTTTCCCGCATCATAGGCGAACGGATTTACTTTTCTCAGTAAGGCGGGGAGCTGTTCCCGCCTCCGCTAAATACAAGGCCGATGCTCCGGCGGGAACACTCCCCACCTCACTGATATACACCAGTCCCGGTTTTTTGCCGGGCTCCAGGGTGCCCAGGACATCCTCCTTCCCCAGGAAGGCGGCGCCGTTGCGGCAAGCCCAGCTTAGCAGTTCGCCCAGCGGAACCTCCGGGAAGGCCTGCTGCAGGCAGTAGAGTTCGTCTACCATGCAAAGCTGGTCGTTGGAGGACAGGGAATCCGTTCCCACGCAGATGGGAATACCGCTTTCCCGCATCAGCGGAATGGGCGGCAACATGTTGTGGATAAACAGGTTGGAAAGCGGGCAGACGGCCAGGTAAGGATGCCGGAGCACGGCCTTGGCGACCGCCGCACCTTCCTCCGTAAGGCAGCACTCGTGCACCAGCAGCACATTCCCTTCTACCGGCACGGGAACACCCGCCTTAAGCCGGTCCAGGAAATACTCCAGAGAGGAAGTACCCGTCACCGGCGGCGTGGGGATGCCGTTGGCTATGCGGTTGTCCCACATGGGGCCGCTGCCGTAGCGCATCATCTGCTCTTCCTCGTCCGATTCCTCGCTGTGGAAGGAAAGGAAGCCGCTTTTGAGCCCGGCTACCGAGGAAGCCGTAACCAGCTGCGGACTCATGGTATAGCAGGAATGCGGCGTGGGAGCGGCGTCCAGGCCATAGGAACGGGCCTCTTCCTGCAGACGGGTGACGCCTTCCATCACAGCCGCGCATTCCTGCGGGACGGCGCCGAACACCTCCAGGAAGGTTCGGGTATACATGGGATGGCGCTGCTTCACGGCAAAGGAATCACTGCAATTGGAGATATCGGCCATGGCCACCACGCCCTGCTCCCACATCTCGTCCATGGCGTCAGAGAGCTTGCGGACCTTGTCCTCTAAAGACTGGGTGTCCCGGAGGGCGTTGATCTGGTCTATGAACCCGGCCATGCCCGTCCCCTTGCGGAACAGCCCCTTCATGTAGGAAAGTTCCACATGGCAATGGGCGTTCACAAAGCCCGGACACAGCACGCCGTCCAGGAAGACTTCCTCGGCCGATGGATCCGCGCAGACGCCCGTACGCAAGACCGTTCCGTCCTCCTCCACCTCCACAAAGCCGTTAACGATAGGTTCCGGGGAAGTGAGCGTATACAGGTATTTGGCAGCAAAGCGTTTCATTGTCAATTAATTCTAAGAACCAGAGTATCCAGTTTGGGCCTCTCTTCCGGAAGATAGCGGAAATACTGGGCGCTCTCCGGGGAATCCCGCACAATCCGGCCTTTTTCGGCCGGGGACACCTGCCGGGGAAGCTTATCGCTCACAGGCTTTTCGTAAATGGCCAGGAGCTCCTTCTGATAGTCATAGATATCCACCTCCTCCTTCATGGAGCGGGCGGCCAGACTCATGCGGGTCTGCACTTCGCTCATGATTTTGGCCATGCGTTCCGGATCCCGGAGGTAATACTCCACGCTGTAAAGATAGTCGTCCGTATCATACCCGTATTCGCGGAAGATGCCCTCGTAGACAAGCACCGAATCGGCCCTGTCAACAAGGTCCTTGCTCTGGCGGATGGCATTGTCCTGCAGGAACATTTCCGAGTAAATGTCCACCATCTTATCGCGCGGAATGCGCCTGGGACCCTCCTTGCAGGAGACCCAGACCACCAGCGCAAGGATGGCAAGAACCATATGCCCCGCCCGGAAGCCCATTAACGCAGGATGGCTCCAAATTGGTTCTGCAGCGTGCTCAGGACGCGTTCCATGGTCTTTTCCACCTCCACATCCGTGAGGGTGCGCTCCGGGTCCTGCAGCACGAAGTTGAGGGCGTACTGCTTCTTGCCGATGAGGATCTTCTCGCCGCGATACACGTCGAAGAGCGTGACGCTCTTAATGAGTTTCTTGCCCGAGAGGAGGGCAGCCTTGCGGATATCGGCATAGGCCACCTTCTCGTCCAGGAGGAGGGCCAGATCCCGCCGCACTTCCGGGAACTTGGGCAGTTCCTTGAAGGAGAATTTGTCCCGCTTCACCAGGGTGAACAGCACTTCCCAGTTGATTTCCGCGGCAAAGACAGGCTGCTTGATGCCGAAGCGCTTGGCCAGGGCGGGCTGGATGGTTCCCATGGTGCAGAGCACCTTGGGTTCCTTGCCGGGTAGCAGGTACACCAGACCTTCGGCAAAGAGATCGGCCGGGGCGGCGTCCGTGAACAGGGTGTTGGCATCCACCCTGTAGCGGGCCAGCAGGGCCTCCACGTAGCCCTTCAGCAGGAAGAAGTTGGACTTCTGGACGGGGTTACGCCAGGCCTTGTCCGGGGTTCCGGTGAGGAAGAGGGAGAAGCAGCGGTGCTCCTCGTAACCGGCCAAGGTGGTACCATCCGTCTCCGGAAGACGCTGATACACAGAACCGTACTCGAAGAACTTAAGCGAGGTAGCCTGCCGGTTAATGTTGTAGGCCACCACCTCCAGTCCGTTGAGCAGCAGGGTTTGCCGCATAACGTTGAGGTCACTGCTAAGCGGGTTCACAATATGTACGCAACGTTCGGCCGGGAAGGTTTCCAGCTTGGTATAGTAATCCTCCTTGGTGAGGGAGTTGTTCATGGTTTCCACAAAGCCGTTGGCGGCCAGCCAGTTGGAGATGTTGTTACGGATGGCTTCCGGATCCGGGGTGGGACTGGCGTTCACGCTCATGCGCAGGGTCTGCGGCAGCTCGATGTTGTTGTAGCCGTAGATACGGAGCACCTCTTCCACCACGTCGCACTCGCGGGTAACGTCCACCATGTAGGTGGGAGCGGCCACCAGGGCGCCGCCTTCCCGCTTTTCAACGAACTGATAGTTAAGCCCTTCCAGGATCTTCTCTATGGTATCGTGGCCGATGGCCTTGCCCATGAAGTGCTCCATGCGGTTGTAGTCCAGTTCTATCCGGGCCCGGCCGATGGGGTTGGGATATACCTCCACTTTCTTGCCCACTACGTGACCGCCGGCAATCTCCTGAATGAGGAGGGCGGCACGCAGGGCGCCGTATTCGGCAGCCTCCGGATCGGCCCCGCGCTCGAAGCGGAAACTGGCGTCGGTGGAAAGCTGCTGGCTCTTGGCGGTGCGACGGATGCTCACAGGGTCGAAGTATGCACCTTCGATGAACACGCTGGTGGTGGCGTCGGAAACGCCGGAAGTCTCTCCGCCGAAAACGCCCGCGATGCACATCGGCCCAACGGTATCGGCAATGACCATATCCTTGGCGCAGAGCTTGCGCTCGATGCCGTCCAGGGTCTTGAGCACTTCGCCCTCGGCCGCGCGGCGGACGATGACCTTGCCTCCGCGGATCTGGCCCGCGTCGAAGGTATGCAGCGGCTGGCCGGTCTCAAAGAGCACGAAATTGGAGATATCCACCACGTTGTTGATGGGCTTGAGGCCGATGGACATAAGCTTGTCCTGCAGCCACTTGGGAGAAGGTGCCACCTTCACGCCCTCCATCGTGATGCCGATGTAGCGGGGTGCGCCCTCGCTGTCCAGCACCTCCACGGGGATCTCCTTCCCGGCGCCTTCCTTGAAGGCCGCAACGGACGGACGCTCCAGAGAGCAGGGAATGTCCTTGCTCCTGAGGTATCCGTACAGGTCCCGGGTCACGCCCCAGTGGGAGGCGGCGTCTATGCGGTTGGCGGTAATTTCGTACTCAATCACGGCCTGGTCTTCCAGCTGCAGGTATTCCTTCGCGGGGGTGCCGGGAACGGCGCTTTCCGGGAGCACCATAATACCCTCGTGGCTGGTGCCGATGCCCAGCTCGTCCTCCGCGCAGATCATGCCGAAGCTTTCCACGCCGCGGATCTTGGACTTCTTGATCTTGAAGTCTCCGGGGAGCACCGTGCCGATACGGGCGAAGAGCACTTTCTGCCCCGCCGTCACGTTGGGCGCGCCGCACACCACCTGCACCGGTTCCGGGGAACCGTCGTTCACGGTGGTAATGTGCAGATGGTCGCTGTCCGGATGGGGCTCGCAGGTGAGCACCTGGGCCACCACAACGCCCTGCAGGCCGCCGGGTACCGCCTCTTCCATTTCCACGGCATCCACCTCGATGCCGATGGAGGTCATAGCCTCCGCCACCTGTTCCGGCGTAAGGTCACACTTCAAATAATCTTTGAGCCACTTGTAACTTACTTTCATTGTATATCTTCCAATTTAAACAAATCTTCTACGAATTCCTTCTTGTCAAAGACCTTGAGGTCCTCTATCCCCTCTCCTATTCCCAGGAACTTGATGGGGAACTTGAACTGGTCCACAATTCCAACCACCACGCCGCCTTTGGCGCTGCCGTCCAGCTTGGTAACGGCCAGGGCGGTCACGTCCGTGGCCTTGGAGAACTCCCTGGCCTGGATGAAGGCATTCTGTCCGGTGGAGCCGTCCAGTACCAGCAGCACCTCGTGCGGGCCGTCCGGCACTACCCTTCTGATAACGTTGCGGATCTTGGTGAGCTCGTTCATCAGGTCCACGCGGTTGTGCAGGCGCCCGGCGGTGTCTATGAGCACCACATCGGCCCCTTTGGCCACGGCACTCTTTACGGTATCGAAGGCCACGGCGGCAGGGTCTGCCCCCATGGGCTGTTTCACTATATCGGCCCCGGAGCGTTCCGCCCACACGGTGAGCTGCTCCACGGCGGCGGCGCGGAAGGTATCGGCCGCTCCTACCACCACTTTCTTGCCCTGCGCACGCAGGATGGAGGCCAGCTTGCCGATGGTGGTGGTCTTCCCCACCCCGTTCACGCCCACGATGAGCATCACGTAGGGCTTCTTGGAGAAGTCGAAGGGCTGCACGGGAGCGTTGTCCTCGCCGATGAGCTTGGCAATCTCGTCCCGAATGAGGGCCACCAGTTCTTCCATATCCACGTACTTGTCTTTCTCCACCCGGTCCTCCAGGTTCTCGATCACCTTAAGCGTGGTGTCCACGCCCATATCCGAGCTAAGCAGGGCTTCTTCCACAGCGTCCAGCACATCGTCGTCCACGCGGGACTTCCCCACGATGGCCCGGCCCAGCTTCTGGAAGAAGTTCAGGTTGGTCTTTTTAACGCCCTTGTCAAAAATGCCCATTGCAATCGTCTAATTAACTTACAAAGATACATATTTTCGGCGCAGAAAACAACAGTCGTGCGCCGTCGCAGGTAAGGGCCCCGGATGCAGCAGGTCCAAAAAGAATGGGGGGACCGGCGACGCTGCACGGCGTGCAAGGCCGATCCCCGCTGCAGGTACCCACCCTAAAAACAGACCTGCCCCATTTACCCCTGGGACCTGCGACATTCCCATCAGAGACCTGCTACACTCCTGATGGGAATGACAAGTATTCTGACTATCCTATGCTACCAGGTCGTCTGAATCGGCCGGCAACGAAATCAGGAGCAGTAAGCCTTTCACATCTGGAAAGCAGTTCCCTTCACAATTAGACATTTAAGGTAAGTATCGCAAGAAATGCAACAGCAGCCACTGTATATTCCCAACAGATGAGCCCTATAGAGAAACTAAACCCGATAGCTTGAATTGCTTCAGGGGCTACCGGGAATCAACTCTGCAAATATGCTATTGTTTTTTTACAAACCATTTATGGATTATCTTGCTTTTGAGAACGTGATGTCATCCAAAAGGATGAGAAGGTACCTGAATGCTTGTGGGTGGGGACAAACGTAAAGCTCAGACTTTATATCGTCTGAATTTGCGTCTTTTCCAGACGGGCTTTTACGGCGTAATAGGTTTGGCGGGAGTTGAAACCGGAGGCTTCCAGGGCTTCCTGGAGGGGTGCGGCGGGATGCTGCTGCATGTACGCATCCACATGCTGCAGACGGAGGCTGTTGATATAGGGGAAGAAACCACCGAATTCGGATTTGAAGAGGCCAGCAATGTAGGAACGGCTGTAACCGCTGCGGTCGGCCACGTCCTGGATGGTAAGGTGCGGGTCCAGGAAGGCTTCCTGCTGAACCACCACGGTATGGATGGCATCCAGAATCTCCTTTTGCTTTTTCTTGGGAGGGGCAGGTTTGGAAGCCGGTTCCAGGGAAGCATCGACCTCTTCTTCCACAGGACGGTTCCGGTGCGGGTGAAGGGCCGTGATGATGAACAACACCGACGCCCCGGAGAAAAGCAAGGACAGCACGGCCAGGAAGACAGGGCTGTTGGCAACGGCACCCGCCCAGCACAGAGCCATATTCACCGCCACCATCACGCTCCAGCGGCGGGCGAAGACCACGGGGAAATCGGTAGGGTTGGAATATTCGTCTTCGTCAAACCTTTTGGCCCAGCGGAGCACCAGCCACATGACAGCAAAGCACACGCCAGTTATAATAGTACCCACGATGTACATAACCCAGGGGAAAACAACAGCCACCTGGTCTCCGGACACAAAGGCCAGCGCCACGGCTGCCACCAGGGAAACACTCACCGGAAAGCCGATAACGATTAAAGGCGCATGCCATTTGCGCCACCCCATCACGCCCCCGAAGTATGCATACAGCAGGATGGTGAAGTTGTACAAAGTTACGGGGAAAAAAAACAACCGCGCCAGGAACCAGGCGTCGGCGCTGTCCGGTTGCAGCACATACGGCAGCAAAGTGAGGGAGCAAAGGTACACCGCCGCTACGAAGGACCGACCGGGATAATAATATTTGGGGTTGCGGTCGTACGGCCGGCACATATGGAACCAGCGCACGGCCGCCATGGCCAGCGCTATGGCAATGAACACCGCCGCGGACAATCCGCAAAAGTATGAAACGGAAGAAATCATACCTGAAGGCAAAGATAGCAAAGAATGAACGATTTTTAACGGTTTTTTTAAAAGCCCGGGGCAAAAAGTAGACTCTGCATTGACATTAGTAGACTCTGCATTGACACCTGGGATGAAAATTCGCCGTAAATTTGTTACCGGTAATTAGTAGTGAATCTATGATGAGTAAAGAAACCATCATTATCCTGGTAATCGTCGGGCTGGTCATCTTCGTATGGCTCCCGGCGATTATCGTCTCCGGCCGAAGGGCGCTGAAATCCGAGAACGAGACAAAAAAAAGAAAACAATAAACAATAGCAATTATGGAGAAAAAAGAGAAAGCAACCTATGAAACCCCCGCCGTGCAGGTGGTGGAAGTGCAAGTGGAAGGTGTAATCTGCGATTCCCGTAACGGATACGGTGATGAAAATGAAATCTAAGAAGGAGGAAAAGCCATGAAAACACACACTTACATGCTTCCCATTGCCCTTCTGGCTCTTCTTACCGCCTGCAAGAAAGAAACCGATGTTGAAAAACCTGTGGAACCTGCAGTAGAAACCGCCCCGGCCGAGGCCATCCTTACCCTCCAGGCCAACAAGGGGGAGGCCGATACCAAGGCCCTGGACCTGGTGAACGACGGAAAAACCCTTAACGCATACTGGAAAAATACCGAAAAGGTAAAGGTTTATAAAGATGGCACCCTCCTGGGCACGCTGGACGTGACCCCGGCCGCCGGTGAGAAGCCCACATCGGCCACCCTCAGCGGCCCCGTCACCACTGAAGGCCTTGCTGCCAACGACGTCCTCATGCTGATGATTCCCGGCGAGAACTGGAACTACGCCGGCCAGGTGGGCACGCTCGAAAGCATAGAAACCACCTACGACTATGCCACCGCCAGCGTTACCATCGCCACAGTGGATGATAACCACACCATCACCACTACCGCTTCCGCCAACTTCCAGAACCAGCAAAGCATCTACCGCTTCGGTTTCAAGGACGGAGAAAACTACTTCGACCCCAAGGATTTCACGGTGAGCGCAACTGGCGGCAAACTGGTGCAGAGCATGAGCTGGAACGGCAGCGCCTGGACACCCCTTTACGGCAACATCGGCGTCACTCCGGCATCGGCCCCCGGCGACCACTTCTACTATGTTTCCATCCGGAATGACCAGACCACGGACGACACCTACAGCTTCGTTATCACCGGATCGGACGACGCTCTCTATATGGCTTCCAAGGGAATCCCGGGCACCGTGCTGGACGTTCCCGGCAAGTTCATCAGCGCCAAGAGCGTGAGTGCCACCAAGCCGGACTTCAGTCCCGCCAGCGGCGATGTAAATGATCCCATCGAAGTCCTCTAAACCGTGAAAGATATGAAGAAATTATTATATATAGTATCCTTGGTGACATTATTCCTCACCGCAGGACTTAAGGCATGGGCAACAGATTATACAACCACTTACATCGTGAGCGGCTCTGCCAATGGCAATTCCGTAACAATGTCACTTTCGGCTTCCGGTAATGGCAATGGAACCTACTCACAGAGTTGGACCAAAGGAACTGACAGTTTTATCCGAATAGTTTGCGAAGGCAATAATTATCTGGAGATAACCAATCCTTCCAAAGATATGACTGTGATTAATGGGAATACATTCAAATCAACCGGAAGCACTACGTTTGTTTACCGTAATGCCAGTTCATCTTATCGCATCAAGCATGTCCAATTATACTATGACAATAATCTGATAGTGGACTCCTATAATATTGGACGCAGATTCGAATACACATTAAGCCTGCTTGCATTCAACAGGGTGATTGTCACCTATACAGACACCCAATTACCCATTGACGAATCTGTATTCTCTGGATTGGCGGCATCTTACCGTGCAAACGGACGCGGCGTTAAACCCGTACCTAAGGTAACCTGGAACGGCCTTGTACTCACCGAAGGCACGCATTACACACTTAGCTATGCCGACAACTATACGGGCGGCAATCACGACGCAACCATAACCGCAACGGGTATGGGCGATTTCACCGGAACAACAAGCGTCACCTTTGCCATTACCGAAGTAACGCTGAATATGTTCACCCAAAACGGTGACGGATCATACAGGATATCGTCTGCCGACGACCTTGGCCTTCTTTCAGCTTTGACAACTGGCGGCAACAGTGCCGAGGGGGTGACATTCAAACAAACCTGCGACATTGCCTTCCCCTACACCAATGCATGGAACGACGACACCGGCAAAGAAACCAATTTTTACCCTATTAAACCATTCCATGGCTCATACGACGGACAAGGTCATACCATCAGCGGTATCCGTATGTACTTCCCGACATATACCCAGAATGAAGATTTAGGCCTTTTCGGCTCAACGAGTGGGAACACCACCGTCACTATTAAAAACATCAATCTGAGGAATTCACGTTTCACAGGTTATCATAGTGTTGGAGGTATCGTAGGCTCTGTCGGGCTCAAAACGACTGTAGAAGACTGTTGTGCAGGAGAAGATGTTGCTTTCTATGCAGTAACAACCGGTAGTAGCCAGTACGGTGGCATAGCCGGTTACGATCAGGGTAGTATAATCCGTTGCATCAGCCATGCCAAGTTTTCCAGGGCAGGCTCAGCGTCAAGTTGTAAACAATGGGGCGGAGTAGTCGGGCATACTTCTTCCGGTAGAATCAAATACTGTCTTGCCATAGGCGTTACTATGCCTTCCGTTAATAACCGCGGTGCCATTGCCGGCTCTGTGGGAGTCAGCTCCCCCGGCAATAACAACTATTATATGGACTGTACCATAGGTTCTGCGTCTTCCAATGTGGGTTATTCTCCCTATTCTTCGGGGAGCGGCGCGGTACCCACAGATAAAAAGGGCGAGGCTTCGCTGGCGCGTGCCGTTATCGCTGATTCCGGTGTAACTATCGGGCCATATACCGGATCCGGGCGGCAATATACCACCGGCTATTTCGGGATCACCGGTTATGAAAGGTATCCGGATAGTTCCGGTCATTATGGCCATCTTTCTTACAACGGTACCGTTTATGCCGGCGCAACAGAAAATATAACACTTTCTCTTACACACGTGGATGCTCCGGAGGGTTATACTTTTGGCAGTTTCACCACCTCAGGCACCGGCGGCGAGACATTACAAAAGTATTATGGTAATTATTATTACCTTACCGTAGGTACCGACGATATTACAATCAGCAATGTCTGGACGCCCCACACCTACACCGTCACCTTCGACAAGAATCACGAGGATGCAACAGGGACGATGGACTCCCAGGCCTTCACTTACGATATGGAACAAAATCTCACCGCCAATGCTTTCTCCCGTGTGGATTACTCCTTCGTCGGCTGGAACACAGCCCCTGACGGCAGCGGCACATCCTACAGCGACGGCGCGAGCGTGAGCAACCTCACGGCCGAAGACAACGGCAACGTAACTCTCTACGCCCAGTGGAAGATGACCGGCTACTACAACCTGAACCTTCCGTCGGACCCCGCTGGAACCGTAACTGCCAAAGTGGGCGACAATGAGAATGTCACCATGGCCCACATCAACAATACCGTCACAATTACCATAACTCCGGCGGCCGGCCACAGGCTCACGCCTGATTCGGTAACGGCAAAATACACCGACGCTGAGAGTAATATTCAGACACTGTCGCTTACCCAGGATCCGCAGGATGCTACCAAGTACAGTTTCATCATGCCGGACTTTGAGGTTACTATATCGGCATCATTCCAGAATCTTGACTGGCTGGCCCTTGGTGAGGCTTTCGCTGCGGCAAGCACGGATGCGGAGAATCCTACTGTCATTACACTTACGCAAGATTATACAGCTGCAAGCGGCGACACTTACCTTTTCCTTGATAAAAATCATCACCTGGTGCTGGACCTGAACGGTCATACCATCAACCGAAACCTGAGTGCAGCCGTAGCCAATGGTCATGTTCTTGAATCTAAGCAGAACACTACCTTAATCATCCGCGACAGCAGTCCTGGCCATACCGGTACAGTCACAGGCGGATGGAGTACCGTCGGCTGTGGCGGCCTGTCAACCCAGGGGACGACAAGGCTGGAGGGTGGTACCATCACCGGCAACCGTGTCAATGGAGCCGGAGGTAGCGCCGTCAGGTTCTCGGGCAACCTGTATATTACCGGCTGCACCATTACTGGCAATAAAGGCAACTTAAAGGGTAACAGCGCAATACAGGCCGGTGCCGTGTATGGAAGCGGAGGAGAAAATGCACGCCTTTATATAAGCGGAGGTGCCGTCATTACCGGCAACTATGTTTGCAGAACCCAAGGCGGAAGCGCTGGATTAGGCTTCTACTGTGGAATCGGTTACGGTCAGGTTCACCTGAGCGGTACATATACTCTCAGCGGCAATATGCAAGGAACATACGATGCCGAAACGGACTCCTGGAGCAACCTCCAGCCCAGCGACTATCACGTTACCGACCGTTACCGCCTTTATTTGGATTCTGCAATTTACCCCACTGCACCTTCCGTGCTCATCCTTGAACACAGCTATTACGCAGACATAACCCGAGGCTGGAGCACTATGATGAGCGGCAGGGATCCAGAGGATTATTTCATCCTGGCACCTTACGTGACCGATAAAGGCCTGGGCATCGACAGCAACGGAGAAGCTGTTATCTGCACACCGCACGACATCGACGTCAATGGCAATGCCACCGCCAGCAAATCCTCCTGCGTGCAGGGGAAACGCATAACCTTGATTCCTGGAAAGGGCAAGGTGATAACGTCGGCCAGATACACCCCGGAAGGTGAATCTCCAATTGATATTACCCCTTCCAATGGCGTGTTTGCCTTCACAATGCCAGATGCCAAAGTGATTGTAGATGTTACTTGTGACGACGGAAACACCATCGTCCTAGTTACAAAACAGGGGACTTTTGACGGACAGTCCAAGTATTGGTGCACATTCTATAATGGTACAGAGCGTTATGTTCTGCCCAATGAGGCAACCGCATACACCATGAGTAGCAGTAAACAACTCTACCGCCTTGGCACCGATGGCAAGATTATCCCCGCAGGCGTAGCCGTGGTCATCATTTCCGATATGCCAGGCATTACTCTCACTCTTGACGGAGGTTCAACTCCTGTCACAGTGAACGGTGGCGGCAATATCCTCCAGGGCTCCGACTCCGATGTTACTGTTTCCGGCCTCAGCGGTACGCCCCACGTCCTAAGCGTCAGCGCCGGTACCATCGGTTTCCGCCAATTCACCGGTACCTCCATCCCCGCCGGCAAGGCCTATTACGTGGTGACACCGTAGAGATTTCCCGACTATGCTCGAAATGACAAAAAGACTCAAATTGGCAATGGTCCTGCTGCTACTTCTGGCAGCAGGACCTACTGCTATGGCCATGCAAATCTTTGTAAAGACGCTCTCGGGGAAGACTATTACGCTGGAAGTGGAGCCAACGGACAGCATAGAGGCCATCAAGGCCAAGATTCAGGAGAAGGAAGGTATTCCCCCTGAGTATCAGCGGCTCATCTTCGCCGGAAAGACGCTGGATGAGGGCAAGACGCTAAGCGATTATAACATCCAGAAGGAATCGACACTCCACCTGGTGATTCGGTTAATTTCAATTACCGCCCAGCCGGCCGACGGCTTTTACTGGGCCACCTTCTACAACAAGAACTACAGCTTCGTTTTGAGCGACGCCACGGCCTACACAATGGACGCCAGCCATCATCTCTTCCGTCTTGGCACCGACGGCAAGACCATCCCCGCCGATGTGGCCGTAGTCATCATTTCCGACAATGCCTTAATATCCTACAGCTTTACCAACGACACTTCTCCCGTTACCATAAACGGCGGCGGCAACATCCTCTATGGATCCAACTCCGATGTTACAGTAACCGTCGGCCAGGTCCAGGTTCCTGGCTCCGATCCCGCAGTGTACGGCACGCCGTACGTTCTGAGCGTCAACGCCGGCGTCCTGGGCTTCTACCAGTACACCGGCACCTCCATCCCCGCCGGGAAGGCATACTACGTTCAATAGCCGTCATGCCCGACCTGATCGGGCATCCAGGAATCCCCGGTCATTGCCGCCAATCCAAAAAAACGCCACTCTATTTCATTCTGCGTGCACTGGCGGCAATGATTTGGACCAAATATGTCACTTTTCTAGCCGCGAATCCAAGAAAACCTCATTATACGCATTCTACGTGTATTGGCGGCAGGACTTGGCCTTTCTATTATCGGCCAGCCAGGTGAAGGGGGCTGGGAACAATAGAGAGGAGCGTTAAATGGCGGCCAACTGGAGGGCGGTCCCGCGGGCGAAGCCGGAGGGATGCCTGTGTTCAGCGAAAGCGGTGCAACAGGGGGATAGGTTTCGACCGGCATGCGCACGACGTTGAGTCAGGGGGGAAAAGAGACGTTCGCAGGCAAGCCCTTCCAGTTGGAAATACCGCCATAGCGACGAACGTCGTTCCCAGCCCCCTTCACCGGGCTGCCACTGCATCAAGGAAAAACAAATGTCCGGACACGAAAACGCGCCCGGACACTTCTTTAACTGGAATTCTTCGCTTACTTCTTAGCGGCGAAAAAGTCCTTTTCCTTACCCTCTTCAACAAGCTGCTCTACGAAAACGTAGGCACCGGTCTTGGGGCTCTTTTCCATGCGGATCACCTTCACCATGTGCTTGGCACCAGCCTTAGCATCGAAGGTAGCAACTGCTTTTTTTGCCATAGTTTAGATCTCCTTTTAATTATTTGACCTCTTTGTGAAGAGTGACTTTCTTGAGGTACGGGTTGTACTTCATACGCTCCAGGCGGTCCGGGGTGTTCTTCTTGTTCTTGGTGGTGATGTAACGGGACATACCGGGAACACCGCTGGCTTTCTGTTCCGTGCACTCCAGGATGACCTGCACCCTGTTACCTTTAGCTTTCTTTGCCATAATACTTTAGGGTTTAAGGGTTAAACAAGGCTCACGTATCCTTTCTCCTGGGCGGCCTTGAGGGTGGCGTCGAGACCATTCTTCTCGATGATACGCATACCCTTGGTGGTCACCTTCAGGGTGACGAAACGCTGTTCGGCCTCCGACCAGAACTTCTTGGTCTTGAGGTTGAGGGAGAAGTCGCGCTTGGTGCGCAGCTTGGAATGGGCAACGTTGTTGCCGATCATTCTCTTCCTACCGGTTATCTGACAAACCTTTGACATAGTTATTATACTTTTTAATTGTTTCTACTTGTTGGCTTTGACGATCTTCAGGAATCGTTTCCACCGGATGCTCCCCGGGAATGCCTTGGTGGCATCCGTCGAGAGCCAGATGATGGAAGGGGTGCCCACTATATGGTCTTCCGGAACGAATCCCCAGTAACGGGAATCCAGGGAATTGTGGCGGTTGTCTCCCATCATGAAATAGTAGTCCTGCTTAAACGTGTAACTGGTGGCCGGCTCCCCGTTAACCAGGATGGCTTCTTCGGTGACCTGGAGGGAATTGTGCTCGTAGTCGCGGATAATCCGTTCGTACAGCGGCAGATTCTCCCGGGTGAGCTCCACAGTGGCGTCCTTGGCGGGAATCCACAGCGGGCCGAAATAATCGCGCGTCCAGCGGGTCTTTCCCGTGAAGGGGAAGATGTCCGTATCCTGGCCCATGGCGGGGAAGGTTTCCAGATTGGGCGTAACGTCCGTCACAATCTGCAGGGCCTTCACTTTGGCGAGCATCTCATCCGTGAGCGGCATCCAGGGATAGCCCGGAAGACGCGGGTCGAAGGAGAGTTCCGCCAGGTTGAGCCCCATTTCCTCCAGCACGCGCTGGTTGATACGGGAACCGGTGGTGGTTACCTTATACGTGAGCTGCCTTCCGGCATAGTCCGTCTCTTTTTGCCCGTTCACCCACACCAGGCCGTCTTTCACAACCAGGGTGTCTCCGGCAACGGCCACACAGCGCTTCACATAATGGTCCTTCTTATCCGCGGGGCGGACAATCACCGGGCCGAAATGCTTGATGGTGTACTCCCTTCCGGAAGTGCGCACCCAGGCATAATAGTCATCGGCCGGACGCTTGGTGAGGACGGTGTCTCCGTTGGGAAAGCAGAAGACCACGATATCTCCCCTCTCCACGCTCCGGAATCCCTTGAGCCTGCGGTACTTATTCTGGATAAGAGTAGAATACGACTCTTTCCCGAAGGCCACATTGTGCGTGAAGGGAATGGTGAGCGGAGTCTGGGGCACGCGCGGTCCGTAGGTGAGCTTGCTCACAAACAGGTGGTCACCCGTATAGAGCGAACTTTCCATGGACGAGGAAGGAATCTTGAAGGCCTGGAAGAAGAAAATATTGATGAAGGTGACAACGACCACGGCAAAGATGATGGCATCCAGCCAGTCCAGCCACACATTGTGCTTCTCCCCCTCCTTGTACTCTTTCTTCCAGAAGAGCCACTTCACCTTCTTCGTGATGAACAGGTCGAAGAGGATGACAAGGCCGAGAAGCCACCAATAATTTCCGAGCCAGATTACCCAGGCGATGTAAAGCACGGACCAGAAGCCCAGCTTCACCCACTTGTTGGTAGTGATATCCTTCCAGCTCACTGTTTCAAAGAACTACTTTACAGATTTAACAATAGCCTCAAAAGCCTGAGGATTGTTCATAGCAAGGTCTGCGAGAACTTTACGGTTGAGACCGATGTTCTGCTTGGCAAGACGTCCCATGAGCTGGGAGTAGGTGAGGCCGTGCTGACGGGCAGCGGCGTTGATACGCTGGATCCAAAGAGAGCGGAATTCGCGCTTCTTGGCCTTTCTGTCACGGTATGCATAAGTGAGACCTTTTTCGTAGGTGTTCTTGGCAACCGTCCAGACGTTCTTGCGGGAGAGGAAATTACCGCGGGTCCTGGAGAGGATCTTCTTGCGGCGTGCCCTGGAGGCAACAGAATTAACTGATCTAGGCATAAATTTTTACTGATTTTGGAGGCAGTGGCTTTCCGGAGAAAACGCTTTGGACTGCGTTCCAGTTAAACATAAATTACATGACCAGGAGCTCTTTCACGCGCTTTACGTCGTCCTTGTCCAGGATAGCGAAATGGTCAAGGTTGCGTTTCTGCTTCGTGGTCTTCTTGGTGAGGATGTGGCTGTGATAAGCGTGCTTCCTCTTGATCTTTCCCGATCCGGTAAGCGTAAAGCGCTTTTTGGCACCGGAGTTGGTTTTAAGCTTTGCCATTGTGTTAAACAATTAATAATTATACATATAAGGATAAACCTTATTTCTTTTTAATGGGAGCGATCATCATAGTCATGCGCTTGCCTTCCAGGGTGGGCATACTCTCTGCCCGTCCAAACTCTTCCAGTTCTACGGCGAAGCGAAGCAGCTGCTTCTCTCCCTGCTGGGCGAACTGGATGGAACGGCCGCGGAAGAAGATGGATGCCTTCACCTTGGACCCTTCCTTGAGGAATCCCTCTGCATGCTTGAGCTTGAACTGGAAGTCATGTTCGTCCGTGTTTGGGCCGAAGCGGATTTCCTTGATCACTATCTTGGCAGCGTTGGCTTTCATTTCCTTGGCCCGTTTGCGCTGCTGGTACAGATACTTCTGGTAGTCCAGGATCTTGCACACGGGCGGATCCGCCTTGGCGCTGATTTCCACCAGGTCCAGCTCCAGCTCTTCGGCCAGGGAGAGGGCCTTGAGAAAAGGGTAAATGCCCTGCTCGGGGATGTTGTCCCCTACCAGGCGCACCTGGGATGCAGTGATTTCACGGTTGATGCGCAGGGCGTTTTCGTCCTGCTGCTTGGGACCGGGCTGCACCCGAGCGTTCTTTTTGGGACCCGAAGGTCTGGGTTTGAAAGGCGTTGCGATAGTTTTGCTCCTTTAAAACGTTAAACTTTTACTGGGCCAGTTCTTCTGCCACGGCATTGCGGACATACTCCACAAACTGAGGCACGCTCATGGAACCCTGGTCCACGGCTCCACGGCGCACAGAGACAGACTCTTCGGCCTGTTCCTTTTCTCCAACGATAACCAGCAGCGGAACCCTCATGAGGGAAGTCTCACGGATTCTCTTGCCGAGCGTTTCGTTCCGGTCATCAATAGAGGCGCGAATTTCGGAATTATTTAGCAGATTTACAACTTTTTTCGCATAATCTGCATATTTTTCGCTCACGGGCAGCACTTTAACCTGATCCGGGTGCAGCCACAGGGGCAGATGACCGGCGGTATGCTCCAGCAGGACGGCCACAAAACGCTCCAGCGAGCCGAAGGGGGCGCGGTGGATCATCACCGGACGCTTGCGGGAACCGTCGGAATCCACATACTCCAGTTCGAAGCGCTCCGGAAGGTTGTAGTCTACCTGGATGGTGCCCAGCTGCCAGCTGCGGCCGATGGCGTCCTTCACCATGAAGTCCAGCTTGGGGCCGTAGAAGGCCGCCTCGCCGGTTTCCACCACATAGGGAAGCCCCTTCTTCTTGGCGGCGTC